>JACCEC010327373.1_pt1 | contig 25830 bp, 25 predicted proteins | sample 7450121 | NCBI WGS metagenome assembly JACCEC01 (sample SAMN15323455, study PRJNA562643) | freshwater metagenome | isolation source: river surface water | place: USA:Blue River Watershed | collected 2017-08-18 | reverse complement strand
GCCTGCTCGATGATGTTGCGCTCGATTTCCGCCAAACGGTCTTTCAGCGACAAGCCCTCGGGTGGCAAATGAGGCATGCCCTGGGCCAACATGATGATGCTTTCAATCTCGTTCTTGCGGTTGCGGCTGATCGGTCAAAGGCTCCAAATGGTGTTGATTGGCAGCCCCCATTTCAGCCAGCACCTCGGGTGGTGGCGTCATTTCTTGGGTATTCACCACGGGGCCATTGCGTTGCAACATCTCGGCTTGGATGGGCACCAAGCCTTTGGGTAACAAATTGGCAGGGATGGCGCGCAAATCAAGCAACTGACCGGCATACAAGGTGCTGAAGCGGTCCATCAAATTGCACAACTCGCGCACATTGCCCGGCCAAGGATAGGCCACCAAAGCTTCCAGAAAGTCGGGGGCAAAACGCACCGATGGGCCATGCGGGAGTTTGTAATGGTCGGCGTAAAACCGAATCAGCTCGGCGATGTCCTCGGGACGTTCGCGCAACGGGGGCGTGACCACGGGCAGCACGTTAAGCCGATAGTACAAATCCTCGCGAAAGCGTCCGGCTTGAATTTCAGCTTCTAAATCACGGTGTGTGGCGGCAATGACACGAACATCGATCGGGATTTGGCGGGTGGAGCCAACCGGGTCAATCACCCGCTCTTGCAACACGCGCAGCAACTTGACCTGCATGTCCAAAGACATGTCACCGATTTCATCCAAAAAGATGGTGCCCCCATGGGCCAACTCGAAGCGGCCGATGCGGTCGGCCACGGCACCTGTGAAGGATCCTTTGCGGTGACCGAAAAGCTCACTTTCGAGTAATTCTTTGGGAATGGCTGAGCAATTTATGGGTACAAAAGCACCGCCTGCACGATCCGATTGTTCGTGCAATGAACGCGCCAATAACTCTTTGCCCGTGCCACTTTCGCCTGTGATCAGGACGGTGGCATTCGAGTTGGAGATGGTGCTGACCAAGCGCCGCAAAGCTTGAGCGATGGGGCTGGTGCCAATGAAAAATGCAGGTTGCTTCATGCTTGATCCATTGTCTCTCATGGGCTGTTCAAGGCAAGCCGTCAAAAGTATTCGGACACTTTGCAAATGGTCTTAAAGAAGTTGGCGCAGTGGTCGATTCTTCGCATGTACCCCATGAAACAAGTGTGTCTGGATGAGCCAGATCCCACAGTTTCAACCTGAGAGGAAATCACCATGATCTACCGTTTTGTTTTGACCGCAGTGGCATTGTCTTCATTGACAGCTTGCGAAGCCATTCGTCCTTATGCCGCCTCACCTGGCCCAGCGGTGTCTGTGACCTCGTCTGCCCCTGCTGCCGTCAACAAGGCTGCACCGAGCAACGCCACCGAAGCACAACCTGCTTCCATGATCACCCCCATGATGGACAAGCGCGAGACTTATGTGGCCACAGGCTATGCGGTCATCAGCGTGCAAAACCACAAGAACCCGGCGCAGCAACGCCTGTTGGCCATTCGCGCATCCAAGCTTGACGCTTACCGCGCTTTGACCGAACAGGTGTATGGCCAGCAATTGGACGCCAATACCACGGTGGCTGACATGACTGTGTTGAACGACACCTTCCGCACCCGTGTCGAAGGTGTGATTTACGGTGCGCAGTTGGTCAGCATCACCCCCGTCGGTGACGACACTTACGAAACCACCCTGTCATTGGACCGCAATTCGGTGCAAGACCTGCGCATGCTGTACCTGACGCAAATCGCTGCACGCACGACACGTTGATCGCTGGACACACACCATGTTTGCCCCGATGCGTTTGGCCCCGTTCATGCTCGCCCTGGCCCTGTCCAGTGGCTGGAATGTCCACGCCGACACCATGAGTCCCGAGGACCGCTTGCAAGCGATCCGCGAATCTCTGGTCAAGCGTGCCATGGAGGGTCCAACCGAGGTGCGCTCTGCCGCCTTCATCGACGGATCGGGCGTGTTGCGTGAAGCCAGTAGTTTTGTCACCGGCATGGAAGTGCGCGGCATCCGGGTGATGGCCTATGGCCGTGATCTGGACCAGGTGGAGATGGACAGCAAACCGCTGCCTGCTGGCACCTGCAAAACACCTCCCAATTTGGCCACATGGCATCAAATGGTGTGGGAGTTGCAGTACGGGTCTAACACCCCAGTGAACCAGCAATTTGAGGCGCAGCAAGTCGCCCTTCAACTCAAGCAAGAGGTGTTCAAGGCTGCTCAAAGAGCCAGCCAATGGCGTGTGGTTGAACGCGCCGTGGTCAACAGCAGTTATGAACAACTGCTGGTGGGACAAGGCGAACACCTCATCCCCTATGTGCTGAAAATCACCCTCACACCCAGCATGGCCGCTGGCATGCCCCAGGTGTCTGCGTATGACTTGCGTTGGGAGTTGTTGGTCAAATCCAATGGCGAGCGAGTCTATGTGGCAGAGCAACAAATCAACATCGATCAACCCCGTCAAGTGCCCACATCCAGCAGGCCTTTAAACCCCGTGGTGGTGGCCCAAATACAGGCGGCCTTGGACGGTTTTGTCAAAGGCATGGAGCGCGCCTTGTCTTGCAGAGTGCCCCAGTTTGACATCATCAAGGTCCGCAGTGACTCGGTGCGCATCGCAGGCGGTGCCTCCAGTGGCTTGAAAATGGGCACGCAAATGGTGCTGACAGACCGTCAACAATTGCCTGCCCGCGCCTTGGAACCAAAGGCACTTGAGAGCCTGGCCATGGCCGAGGTGGTGGCGGTGAGCCCGCACCATGCTGAACTCAAATTGAAATCAGCCCACAAATTTTCTGGCAACACCCAATGGGTGGCCATTCCCCACACGCCCTGAAAGATACCAAGGAGTTCACACATGAAAATTCGTCACGCTGTTTACGCATGGCCTGTCGCGTTGATGGTCAGCGGCTTGGTGTCGCAAGCCTGGGCCCAAGAACCGCCCAAGCAAGCCCCTTTGGAAGTGCCGAAATCACTCATTCAATTGGATGGTCCTGCCAAGGCCCCAGCACCTGAGGAAAAAGACAAACCCAAGGCCGTGGCGAAAAAAGCCAAACCTGCGCCAGCGCCTGCAACGTCTGCAGCGGTCACGGCTGAAGCGCCCAAGGAAGCCGCTGCCGTTGCAGAAATCGGCAGTTACAAAGTCAAGGCGGGTGACACGATTGACCGCATCATTCAAAAGTTTTATGCCAGCAGCCCGTTGCGCGTGGATGTGTTGCGTGAAGCCCTGGTGCAAAACAACCCCAAGTCGTTTGTCAAAGGCAACCCCAAGAGTTTGCTGGCCGGTACCACCTTGTCCTTGCCTGATCAAACCGAGTTGGTCAAAAAATTGATGCCCAGTTTGGCCGCGGCCCCTGCGCCAGCCCCAGTTGTCGAAGCGCCCACGACCCCAGTGGCCCAGGCCAATGTGGTGACCCCAGTCAACGTGCCGCCTGTGGGTGGCGCAGCGGCGCACCAATCAGGGCACAATCCCGGCATGTCCGATCCCAAGCGCAACTGGGTTCGTTACCCCTGAGATTGCTGCTGCTTCAGCAGCACCCCTAGGACCCCTGTCCATGCTCGGTCCCGACGTTATCTCTGCCGCCACCCGCCTTCCTCAGGTTCAGCTTGAGGCGCGCAGTTTGTGGGTGCAAACCCCGGTGGCGCAGCAATTGGGTTTACGAGATGGTCAAATCGTCCAAGCCATCGCCGAAGTACGCGACCAACGGGTGCGTTTGTGGCTGAAAGACTTCTTTTTCGAATTGCCCAATGGCTGGGTGCTCAAAGACGGCGACAAGCCTTTTTTAAGAGTCAACCACACCCCAGGTGGTTGGGGATTTTTGATCCAGGCCTATCCCACGGGTCAAGGCTCTGTCGCCACACCTGCATCTGCCAGTTTCGGCCATACCAAACCCCTGGATGTGCACGCTCCGCAGCAGCTCAACACCGCGATTGGCTTGTTGCTCACCCAACCCTCGGGTTTTGCCAGTTTCTCCAAACTCCTGAATGACATGGGCTTGGGTCTTTGGCGCGGGCAGGGCGAAATGGCCGCACTGGTCCAACGGCTGCTGCAACAACGCAGCGCCATGGCGCAGATGAACCCCACCATGCTCAAGCGCGCGGTGATGGGACAAGCCCGCAGCTTGGAAAATGTGTTGTCGCAAGCCCAAACACCCGAAGACGACCTCAAAGGCATCCTCAAACAATTGCTGGCGCTGTCCCAAGAAGGCGCGGCCAGCGGCGTGGACAAAGAGCGCAGCCGAGAACTCGAAGCCGCCACCCGTGAATTGGAAGCGGCGCAAACCCAGGGCGCTCAAAAATGGCTGAATGGCGATCTGTCCTTGCACGTCGTGTTGCCGTTCATCGATGCCGACCCGGTTGAACTGCATTTTCAAAAACCAGCGCGCAAACCCGGTCAGGAAGAAACCCCCTTGAGTGTGGACATCCATTCGCGCAGTCGCTTGCTGGGTGAAATTTGGCTCAACACGGTCATTTCCCAAAGCACCAGTGTGGATTTGGTGATGTGGGCTTTGCGCAGCGATGTGGCCGGGATGGCAAGGCAACGCGCTGGAGAACTCGGTTTGGAGTTGGGCGCGGCGGGCTTGAAACTGCATTCATTTCAAATTTTCAATGCGCCAAGGCCCTTGGTGCGCGCGGGGGAAGCCTCGGGCACGCGTGGCTCGGTGATTGACACCACCGCCTGAAAGAACAAGATGCACAAACCCCATTTGGAAGCCGTGGCACTGGAATACGGCATGCAAAAAACCCCGCGGGTGGTGGCCAAGGGGCAAGCCGAATTGGCCCTGCGCATCTTGCAAGAAGCCAAAAAACAAGGGGTGTATGTGGCGGAAGACCCGCAGCTGCTGGCGCTGCTCAGCAAATTGGATGTGGGTGATGAGATCACGCAAGACATGTACACCGCTGTGGCGGTGATTTTGTCTTGGGTTTATTGGCTCAAAGGCATGCAGCCTGGCGACGAAAAGAAAGGGCGAGAAGCCTGAGTGACCGGCCTCAGGCTTCGGTGAAGCCACGCATGCGACGCAGTCGCTTGATTTGACCCAAACGGTCGTACACCTCCACCGGGCTGGTGGGGTCGGTCACGTTCAAACTCTCCAAAGCGCCGCGAATGGCGTCGAGTTTGCGCATGATCAAGATTTCATTGCGTCGGTGCAAATCGCGACACGCCATCATGCGTGCGCGGAATTCATTCCAATGGGCACCGAGCTTGTCCGCGTCTTCGGGTTGACGCACACCGGTCAAGCGGCCGAGTTCGGCCAACAAGTGGTTTTTTTCTTCCAACAACACTTCAAACTGATCCAGATCTTGCACCTTGAGCGCGTTGAACTCTTGCTCCAGCAAGGCTTCCAAACGGTCAACCAAGGCATGTGCCTGGTCGACAGATGGGTGTTGTTCGAGTGTGGCGGTGTCAGACATGGCAGCAGCCTTTAGCCTTGGATCATTTTCTCGATGGACACAAAGTTTTGCGCGATGCGGCCAGGGTTGATCGGGTAGTTGCCGCCTTGAATGGCGGCTTTGATCGCTTCAATCTTGGCGCGATCGAAATCGGGCTGGTCATTGATGCGCTGCTGCACATTGCTGAGGTTCACAGAGTCGCCGCCTTGGGCTTGGACAGGCGCTTTGGCCGCGGGTGCTGATGATGTTTTGTCAGCAGCAGATTTTTTGTCCAATTTTTCCAAGGAACGGGCAGCCGTGTTGGCTGTCGAAATCCGAGGATTGTTGGCGGAGATAGGGTCAGTCATGATGATTCCTTTGAAACAGGTGGTAAACACTTTGAAGTTGACTCGACATCGACAGTATCGGTCTCAAATCTAAAGACTTGAGAGCCGAGGGCTTGAATTGATCAGATTTTGTGTAAAGAATCATTTGGTATTCATTTCACATGCCGCGAGCCATGTTCACGCCAGTGACCACCGCACTCAATGATCGGCCTGACTCGGGGTTTTTCAAGCGAATTTGTTCGCCCAGCAATCCATCTTGCTGCGCTTCGGCCCTGACCGTGATCAGGAAACCCTTGCCTTCGCCCACCGCCACGGTCACTTGCTGCCCGCGTTTGACCATGGTGGCGGCTTTCATGTCTTGCAATTTCAACGGTGTGTTGGCGGGTAGGTCACGCAACAACTCCATGTTAGTGAGCTCTCGCTCATCGCTAACTAGCCGTGTTTCGTGAGATGCAACGGTTTGTTCGACAGCTTTGAACAAACCAGCTTGGATCGGGGTGCCGCGCTTCAAAGCCTGGGTCGAGACCCAGACCATGCGTGTCACTGTATTGTTGGGAGCGCTCGGCGCGAGCTTGGCACCCAGACCCGAGCGCATTTGAACCATGACGAAATGCTGCCAAACCGGTTGGGCGCAGCGGGCGCGAACGCTTTGTTTGTTGCCAAAGGGCTGGTCAAACACAATGTCTTGGGTACACGCCTCGAATTTGATCCGGTGGTCCATCGGCATGATCTGAACCGAAGGCGCTTCCACTTTGTAGGTGTTCACCACAAATTGTTTGGCACCTTGCTCGAGTGCTGCCCAGCCCGGATTGGCAGGTGCGTTTTGGGCGCCAGCAGGCGCCCACGCGCCGCCGATCAGCACGCCTGCGGCCACCAGGCTTTTGACACCGGGGTTTTGCAAGGTTTGAAAAGTTCGGCACAGCATTTGCAAGATGTTCTCCATGGGTGTGAATGTTTTGACGTTTTCAGGCGTCATGCCCATCACCGATGCAAATTTGATGCCAACCTTTTTTGACCCACACCGAGCGCAAAATGAACTTCAATATTGATTCCAAGGCACTCGTCAAAACCGCATTTGTCAATCCAAATGACGCGAATGCCACAGTTCGTCCGCAAGCACCTTCGACGCCAGGGCGGGCGGGTTTCGCCCAGACCTTGGCGCAGTTGCAAACCAAACAAGGTGTCAATTCATCGACGATTTTGAACCCGAGGGTGCCCAGTGTGGCTGTCCAAGAAGGCGACACCCTGAGCAGCATTGTGAAAAACCACATGGAAGCCATGGGTCGGCCTGTGAACAATGCGCAAGCCTTGAGCTTGTCGCAAGACCTGGCCAAAGCCAATGGCATCACCAATCCGGATCGCATCTTTCCAGGGCAGCGCCTGAACATGGCGGCCTTGAACCAGGCGGTGACTCAGGGCAGTGGCCTTGTCGCCAGTGGCCAACCCCCTTTGGCCAACAAAGCATTGGCCCAGAACACTTTGTCCATGAATGCCGCCTCGCAGACCAGAGCCCTGCCCCACAAAACCCAGGTGGCCGCAGGCAGCCACCCCGTGTTGGAAAAGACCCTGGACCGCGCTGTGGCCAAAGGATTCATCCCTTCGCAAGAACGCCAGCAGGTGTTTGACAAGATCTTGAACATGTCGCGCACTTACCAGTTTGCGCCTGACGACTTCGCCCGCATGACCTTGATGGAAAGCGACGGCATGAACCCCAAGGCCAGCAACAACCGCTGCCACGGCATCATTCAATTTTGTGACGGCCCTGATCGGGGCGCAGCCAGCGCGGGTTTTGGCAGCAACCCCAGAGAGATCTTGAACCACAGTGTGTTGCAACAGTTGGACATGGTGTCCAAGTATTTCGATGAAACCGGGCTGAAAAAAATGGGCCCCACCAGCCTGGACGACTTGTATTTGACCGTGCTCACACCGGCCGCACGCAGCATCAAAGCGCCAGACGCGAATCTGAACATCGCGGGCACACAAGCCAAACAACTTTACGTGAACAACGACAAAACAGCGCCCATCACGCGCAACTCCATCATGCAAGGCCTGTATCAAAACGCGATTCAACGCCTGAGCAAGCATGAGCATGCGCAAACCCTGGCCCAAGCCAACACCACTCAGGCCAATCCCAATGCGTCACTCAACCGTGCCCAAGCCCTTCGGGTCAGCGCTTATTTGAACCAAGACTTTTTGCGCTGAGCGGCAAAAACTTGCCATCGACAAGGTGGGGGCGGTGAGTCATTGCCGCCCGATTCAGTTTCTATTCAGCGCTTAGTTCTCAGCTTTAGGTGGCACACAACTTGCAAGTATCGACCGGAGGCTCCTCAACTTGAGGGCCAGGTGTCGTGAAAACGGCGGTGACAACAACCGAGGAGGTGTGTGATGGACTTATTGGCTGGTGCATTTGGCATCCATGAGCGAGCCCTCGGCGTGCGCAGTCAACGCTTGGAAGTGTTGTCGCGCAACATCGCCAACGCGGACACCCCGAATTACAAAGCAGAGGACCTGGATTTCAAGGCCATGCTGAAAGAAACCAGTCGCGAATACCTGGCAGCCACGAATGCCAAGCATTACGCCGCATTGGAAGAACAACCCGATGACGGCAAGCGATTCCGCGTGCCATTCAACAGCTCATTTGATGGCAACACTGTGGAAATCAGCGTTGAACAAGCGCAGTTTGGTAAGGCTGCAGCCGACTACCAAACCACCCTGAACTTCTTGGAGAACCGCATTGGCGGTCTTCGCAAAGCATTGAAAGGGGAATAACCGATGAGAACCCTTGACAGCGTCTTTGGCATTGCCGGCACGGCGCTCAACTCCCAAATGGTGCGCATGAACACCACCGCCTCCAACTTGGCCAATGCCACCACGGTGGCGAAGTCCGAAGGTGAAGCCTTCCGCGCCAAGCGCACCGTGTTCAAAGCCTTGGTCAAAGAAGAAATGACCAATGCAGGCTTTCAGTACCAAGGTGGCGTCAAAGTGGACCAGGTGGTGGACGACCCCACACCGATCCGCAGCTTGTTCGATCCGGGCAATCCATCCGCCGATGAAAACGGCTATGTGTATTTGTCCAACGTGAATGAAATGCAAGAGATGGTCGAAATGATGGCCGCTTCACGCTCTTACCAAAACAACGTGGAAGTGGTGAACACCGCTCGTCAATTGATGATGCGCACCATTGAAATCACCAAATCCTGAACCTTGAAAGATTGACATGGCCACCGCAACACCTGCCAAAGCACCTTTGCCCAGCGGCATCGTCAGCTACGAGGATTACATCGCGAAAAACAAAGTCAAAGCGCCCTCCAACACCATGGATCAAGGCGCATTTTTGACGTTGTTCACCACCCAATTGAAAAACCAAAACCCGTTAGACCCGGTGAAAAACGAGGCCTTCGTGGCCCAGTTGGCGCAGTTCTCTCAATTGGAAGCCACCACCTCCATGAAAACCAGCATGGAAGCCATGGTGCAGAGTTTGCAAGGCGACAAGATGTTGGCCGGTGCCGCCATGATCGGTCGCAAAGTGGCCGTGCCCAACGGTCCCTTGGTTTTGCTCGGTGGTCAACCCATCGATGCCACCGTCGACCTGCCCACAGGCGCCGATGGTGTGCAAATGCAAATCACAGACGAAAAAGGCCAAGTGGTTCGCAAACAAATCTTTGGTGCCCAGGCTGTGGGTGCCATGAAGCTCACCTGGGATGGCTTGAACGATGGCGGCGCTGCCATGCCCGACGGCACCTACACCATGCAGGTGCTGGCCAATGCACAAGGCAAGGCGATTCAACCGGTGGTGAACACCTTGGCCACGGTTCGCAGTGTCAGCAGTGCGGGCACTGGTGACAACACTTGGTTGCTGGAAGTTGATGGCGGCAAGACTGTCAGCATGGCTGAAGTCAAACGCATCGCTTACTGATCGAACGAAAAAATACAAACGGAGTAACTAGACCATGTCCTTTTTTACCTCACTCACTGGTTTGAACGCTGCGACCGCTCAATTGGGCGTCACATCCAACAACATTGCCAACGCGAGTACCGTTGGTTTCAAACGCAGCCGTGCCGACTTTGGTGACATTTTTGCCACCTCGCCGTTACAAAAAGCCACATCGACGATTGGTCAAGGTGTGTCTTTGAAGCGCGTGACGCAAGAGTTTGGACAGGGCAATATGAACTTCTCGTCCAACACCTTGGACTTGGCGATTTCAGGTGATGGTTTCTTCCCCTTGAAATCAGCCGACGGTTTTCAGGACATCTTCACGCGCAACGGCTCGTTCATGATGAACGACCAGTACAACGTGGTGAACTCTGCAGGTCAACGACTCATGGCGGCGTCAGTGGACTCGACCGGTAAAGCCAATTTGAGCGACATGAACGTGTTGACCATTCCGCAAAAAACCACTGGCATGGCCAAAGAAACATCTTTGGTGCAGCTGGGTTTGAACTTTCCTGCGGATGCGCAGTTGGTGACCAAAGCCTTCAACCGCAACGATCCCGCCACCTACAACAAGAGCACGGCCTTGACTGTGTATGACAAAGGTGGCAATGGTTACTTGGCCACGGTCTATTACGCCAAAACACAAAACGCGAGCCAGGCAGACCCCAACAACAAATGGCAAACCTATGTGTATGTGGGTGACACGCTGGTGGCCGCTGCTTTGCAACAAGCCACTGACCCGATCAGCGGCGAAAACATGTATGTGAACAAATACGGTCAGCTCAAACCCGAGAGTGAAGTGAGTGACTTGCTGGTCAACACCAAGACCCAGAAGTTCTCCTTGAATCAATTGACCGACAAGCGCATTTCAGAACCTGCCCAAATTGCCGGGGACAAAGCCACAGGCTTGGGTTCCTTGCAAGGCATTGATTTCTCTAAATTGAGCGCCAAAGACTTGACCGATTTGTTCCAAATCGACATTGATGACTCTGGTGTACCTGTGTCCATTGGTTTGGAGCATTTGGCCGGCAAGTCTGTGACACTGTCTGGCGTTCAAATCGCCAAAGAATTGACCAATGTGATCAACCGCAAGTTTGGCGACGAGCACTATTTCAACTTTTCAGACTCGCAGACTTTCAGCCTGTCGGTGTTGAAGTCAGACACCAACACCTACGAAAACAAAGTCATCCAGCTCGATTCCACCCCCATGACTTACGAGCAAGTGGTGGCCAAGATCAATGCCCAACTCAATGGCAGCAGCAGTGTGCTCTCCAACATCGGTTTTGACTCCACCAACCCCAGTGTGGACGAGTTCAAAAACTACAGCCTGACCATCGATGGCAAAAAAATCAACGGCACTTTGAACCTGGCCGAACCCCTGCCCAACACCGAATCCAAACGCATGGATTACTTGGCCAGTGAACTTGAGGCGTCGATTCGCTCTCGCTTGGATTCCAGTTACTCGGATGAAGACAAGAAAAGTTTGACGGTCAACATTCAAAATGGCAACGAGGTGCGCGTCACTTTTGGCGGTACCAAAACCATTTCCGATTTTTCACTCAGCACATTCGCCACTGGTGTCACCGCAGACAATTCGGCAGAGGCCACACTGCCCAGCAGGGCCATGGGGACAGAAACTGATTTCTTGGCTGAATATGCGACCAACAGCGGCACCTTGAAATTCAGCATCACTGTGGGCGACTTTTCGCTCACAGACAAAGAGATCACAGTACCCGCTTCTGCCCCGACCATCGCGGACATTGAAACAGCCATACACGCTGCTTTGCAAGAGCCCACTCTGACAGGTGCTGGCTTGAGCGCTTCGGCAGCAGCCAAGATCACTTTGAGCACCGACGCCAATGGGGATGTGTTCATCACCAGTGAAGACGGTGTGAGTCTGACGTCTTTTTCGTTGACCGATACCGTGGACAACACCAAGTCCATCGTCAGCACGACAGAAAACACCAGCAAAGAAATCACCAATATCGCGTTCACAGATCCCACGCCCAGTGCCGATGATTTCCAGCGCTTCAGTTTCACCATCGATGGCACGGCCTACAACAGCGTCGTGATTGATCAAACGCAGATCACCACGACATCGGCCAGCACAGCGCTCACCACCTTGGCCGCACACCTGCAAACGCAAGTCCGTGCTTTGTTGGGTGACAACAATGTGTCTGTGGCAGCCGACACCACCGACAACAAACTGACCATCACGGATTCACAAGGTCGTTACATCTCTGATTTCAGCTTGATTGGTGAAAGCAAGAGTTTCTCCAGCACCGTGGTGAGCAATACCTCGGTCAAAGAAGTGACGCTGAGCAATGTGAGTTTTGGCGATGAACCCAAGGCCTCGGACATCAGCCACCTGAATGTGATGATTGGTGATCACGAGATCGATGTGGATTTGTGGGATCCTGCGACCAAAACACTGAGCGCCAATCCCATGGACGATTTGGCCAGTGCGGTGTATGACGCGGTGTTCAATGAAATGACCGACACCACCAACGGCATGGGGTTGAAGGCATCCACGGTTACCGCCAATTTGTCGGTGAAAGTGGTGAATGGCAAAGACATCAAAATCTCCTACACCGACCCAACCTCCATCACCGCTGGCAACATCGAAGACTTTGTGCTCTCAGGCACCTCCGGCACCGGTGTGTCTTATGGCGGCGAGGCTTACTACGCCAAACCCCTGACCAAAAACAACAGTGTGGACGTCAGTTACGACCCGCAAACCCAAAAGTTCAGTTTCACGCCCCGCACCGTGGCCGACACCATCACCTTGGATGGATCCAATGCACAAATGGGCATCTTGACCAAGGTCAGCTCGACTTCGGATGCATTGTTGGTCAACGGCGTGCCGCCCATCACCGTGGACACCTTGATCCGTTCGGAAAAACTGCAGCGTTACGGCGCCAGTGTCGAGTACGACACGGTGAACGAAAAATTCCTTTTCAAGTCAGGCACCACCGGTGACGAGTCCAGCATCAAGATCACCCCCAATGAAGTGGCTGGCTTTGCCAATGACCGCTTGGGCATTTTGACCGTCAAGCCCGACAGCTACGAGGTGAAAACATCGGCCACAGCCTTGCGCGGTATTTCTTCGCAGCCTGCTGTGATGCAAGGCTCGCCCATGGGTATCAACGCCAACAACAACTTCAGCGTCAACGAAACCAACAACAAGTTTGTGGTGTCTGTCGACGATGTCAAAGGCACGATTTACCTGGAAAAGAAAGACTCCTACACGATTGACCAGTTGGTTCAAGCCTTGCAAAACGCGATCAACCGCTTGGCCGGCCCTGCCGACAAAACATTGCCTGGCACCACCGGCTCCACTGTTTCAGGCGTGAAGGTGTCTTACGACAAACTCACCAACAGCTTGCGGTTCACATCAGGCACAGCGTCCACCAACTCGTTCATCAAAGTGTCTGGTGACAGCCAATGGGGTCTGGCCAACGTCGACGGTGGCCGTGGCTCCACATCGACTTGGATCAAGCCCACGCAATACACCCAAATCGTCAATGGCGTGGCGGTGTCGCAGTACATCGACGAATTCGGCAAGGAAACCTTCAGTCCTGATGGCTTCAAGAGCTTGCCCGAGTGGTCGCCCATCTTCTTGGAAAAAGGCGAACTGACCTTTGACACGGGCGGTAACTTGGTGTCTCCCAAACAGGGTTCGCAGTTGGACACGGTGTACCTGCCAGACGGTAAGGGCGCTTTGACCATCAACATCAACTATTCCAAGTCCACGCAGTTCTCTTCACCTTATGCGGTGTTGTCTCAGTCGCAAGACGGTGCACCTGAAGGTGACTTGGTGGGTTTGTCATTGGGTGACGATGGTTTGGTCAACGCCTCGTACTCCAACGGATCGCAAAAATCCCTGGGCAAGGTGGTGTTGGTGAACTTTTCCAACCCCACAGGTTTGCGCCAGATTGGTGACACGAGTTATTACAAGTCAGCGTCTTCAGGCACACCGAAGTACGGTGAAGCCGGTTCTGCTGGTTTTGGCACCGTGCGCTCAGGCGCCACCGAACGTGCCAACGTGGATTTGACGCAGGAGTTGGTGGACTTGATCACCGAACAGCGGAACTTCCAGGCCAATGCCAAGGCGATTGAGACCAGCACCACGCTGACCCAATCGATTATTCAAATCCGCGCGTAAAGCCCCTCCTTAGAGAATCGACATGGATCGTCTTGCCTTTAATGCTTCTGCTGCCATCACTGAAATGCGCTTGGCGCGGCAAAACCTGGCCAATGAAATGGCCAACATGTCGACCACGGGTTTCAAACGCTCGTATGAAGTGTCCATGAAGGCCTTCAAAGCCGAGGGCGAGGGTTTTGATTCGAATTACCAGCCGCAGGCGGCCCATCTGGACTTCATCCAAATGCGCCCAGGTCCGTTGATGGCCACCGGTCGTGATTTGGACATCATGATGAACGACCAGACCGTGTTGGGTGTGCAAGCGCCGAATGGCGAGCTGGCCTTCACCCGCCGAGGCGACTTGCGGGTGTCGATCAACGGTGTGTTGGAAACCGGCAATGGCCATCCAGTCATGGGTTCTGGCAACACACCGATCACCGTGCCACCCAACCTCAAAGTCAATATTTCGGACGACGGCGGCGTTTATGCCACCGATCCCACCCAGCCTGGGGTGCAACAACCTGAGCTTATTGCTACTTTATTATTACGTGACGCCAGCCAAACACCTTTGACCAGGCGCGAGGACGGTTTGTTCAAGGCGCACGAAAAACCGTCAGGCGCGGATTTTGCTTCAGGTCCTATCAGAACATCAGTGACGTCACAGGCGCTGGAGGGCAGCAATGTCAATGCTTCAGAAGCCATGGTGAAACTGATTGAACAGTCCCGCATGTTTGAACAACAGGTTCGCATGGTCAAGACCAGTCATGACAACGATCAATCTGGCGCGTCCATGATGAAGTTGAACCCATGATCAAGCAGTGCGGGGACGCATTGAGCAGTTGAAGAACAGGGGTTAACCGATGGATGCAGCATTGTGGGTTTCCAAGACCGGCTTGGACGCGCAGCAAACGCGCATGAACGTCATTTCCAATAACTTGGCCAACGTCAGCACGACGGGTTTCAAGCGCGATCGTGCCGTTTTCGAAGACTTGCTCTACCAAAACATCCGCCAAGCCGGTGGTCAAACCACCGCCAACACCCAAGCACCCACAGGATTGATGCTGGGCACGGGTACCAAAGTGGTGGCCACAGAGAAACTGCACATCCAAGGCAATTTGACCAACAGTCAAAACCCCTTAGACGTGGCCATCATGGGTGACGGTTTTTTCCAAATTCAACAGCAAGACGGCACGATTGCCTACACCCGCGATGGTGCTTTCAAACTGACGGGAACCGGACAGTTGGTCACCTCCACGGGTTTTTTCCTCGATCCCGCCATCACGATTCCAGGCAATGCCTCCTCACTGACGATTGGCCGTGACGGCACGGTGTCGGTCGAGTTGGTCGCCGGCGGCGGTCAACAGGTGTTGGGTCAAATTCAGATCGCCAAGTTTGTCAATCCAAGTGGCTTGAAACCCTTGGGCAACAACCTGATGGCCGCCACCGCTTCAAGCGGACCTGCGCAGGTGCTGCAACCCGGCACCGTGAGTGCGGGCGTGTTGAACCAAGGCTCTTTGGAAGCGTCCAACGTGAACGTGGTGGAAGAAATGGTCAACATGATCGAAACCCAGCGTGCTTATGAAATCAACTCCAAATCGATCGAAGCGGTCGACGGCATGTTGAAGTACTTGAACCAAAACCTCTGATGCATGGGATTGACAACATCATGAAAACTTTCATTCCTTTGCTCTTGTTGTTGGTGGGTTTGCAGGGCTGTGCAACGCCCGAGCCCGCCATGACCACGCTCACACCTTCACCTGATTTCGCTCCTGTTTACCCATTGGCCAATGAACAAAGCCGTCCTGCCACAGGCGGCATTTATGGCAATCGTCAAAGCGATGCCTGGTTTGGCCGAGGTCGCAATTACCAAGTCGGAGATTTGGTGACGGTGTTGTTGAACGAATCCACCCAAGCGGCGCGCAGCCAAAAAACCGACGTCAGCAAAGACGCGGCCAACACCGCGATTCCCTCTGGCGTCAATCCCCGCTTGACACAAAGCTTCCCCGTCTTGACAGGCATCAATTTGAACGCCGCCAAGACCACCAGCACGGGCAAGGGCACGGCCGATCAGCAAGCCAGCTTGACCGGATCGGTCACGGTCACCGTGATTGAAATATTGGCCAATGGCAACCTGGTGGTGCGCGGTGAAAAGAAACTGGGTTTGTCTGAAGGCACCGAAGTGATTCAGGTGTCGGGCGTGATTCGCCCACAAGACATTGGCCCCAACGGCACAGTGCAGTCTCTGCGTTTGGCCAATGCCCAAATTTCCTACCGTGGCTCTGGCGACCTGGCAGCAGCCAGCAAGCCTGGCTGGGGCACCACCGCCATCATGAAGTACTGGCCCTTTTAATCCATTGACGGGATGAACACCTGATGAAACGCAGCATCTTCAAATCCAGCTTGTTGGCCTTGGGCTTCGCCTTGGCCATGCCTGCTTGGGCAGACCGAGTCAAAGACCTGGCCACCGTCGCGGCTCAACGCTCCAACCAACTCATTGGTTTTGGTTTGGTGGTTGGTTTGCAAGGCACAGGCGACGACGCGTCGGTGCCATTCACCACCCAAAGCATGAAAGCCATGTTGGCGCAAATGGGTGTGCGCATCGACGGCCCTTTGTCTGACTTTGAACAAGCGGCATCCGCCAGCCGAATCGACATCAAAAACGCCGCCGCTGTGATGGTGACGGCGGACCTGCCTGGTTTTGCCAAGCCCGGTCAGCGCATCGACGTCAACGTGTCGGCGATTGGCAAAGCCACCAATTTGCGCGGTGGCAATTTGATCTTGACGGCACTGCGTGGTGTCGATGGCGAAATTTACGCCTTGGCTCAAGGGGCGCTCACGGCCACAGGCATCGATGCGGCTGCAGCAGGTTCCAAAGTGGCCATCGGCGTGCCCACAGCTGGGCGCATTCCCAGCGGCGCGATTGTCGAGCGCATGGTGGACACACCGTTTGAAAAAGCCGAGCACTTGGTGCTCAATTTGCGTGACAACGATTTCTCCACCACCAGCGCCATTGTTGCGGCGATCAATTCAAAATTTGGTGGTGACGTGGCGCAAGCTGTCGATGGCACATCGATATCGGTTCGAGCACCCCAAGACTTGAATCAAAGAGTCACATTCATGGGCATGTTGGAAAACATCGAGGTCACGCCCGCTGAACCCAATGCACGTGTCGTCATCAATTCACGCACCGGCACCGTGGTGATCAACCGCGCGGTGCGGGTCACAGCGGCTGCGGTGTCGCATGGCACGATTTCCGTGGCCATCACTGCCACCAACGAAGTGTCGCAACCCAACCCCTTGTCGCAAGGTGTCACCACACCGGTGCAAAACGCCGACATCGCGGTCAGCGAACCCAAGAACCCCATGTTTTTGTTCAAGCCAGGCGTGGACCTGCGCGAGATCGTGGACGCGGTCAACCAAGTGGGTGCAAGCCCATCGGCATTGATTGCCATCTTGGAAGCTTTGAAGAGCTCGGGCAGTTTGCGTGCCGAGTTGGTCATCATCTAAAGCAGCATCATGAGCGACACCATCAACCCCAACAGCGTCAAGTCCTACACGGACTTTTCGGCGCTGGGCGAATTGCGCGGCAAAGCCCAGCGCAACGAAGCTGGTGCGTTGCGTGAATCGGCTCAACAATTCGAAGCCTTGTTCATTCAAATGATGCTCAAGTCGATGCGCGAGGCATCGAATGTCATGAAGAGTGACATGTTTCAGTCCAATGCCATGGAAACCTTCCAAGGCATGTACGACAAAGAAATTTCCATGCAAATGGCCAGTCGCAATGCCCTGGGCTTTGCCGATGTGGTGGTCAAGCAAATGTCGGCCAACCAGGCCACACCCAGCACTGCCGACATGTTGGCTGTGCGTGAAGGTGCCAAGTCTTTGATACCCGCTGCCATGCCTTTGCACAAACCCGTCACACCCATGAGTTTGCAGCCTGCAAGCGCCAACCCCATGGCCTTGCCCAAGCAGGTGTTGAAGCCGTTCAACATCAACAGCAGCCTGCCCTTGGCACCTTCGAGGATTGAGCCATGAGTGATTTATTGGGCATCAGCAGTTCGGCGGTGGCCGCTTATCAGCGTGCTTTGGGCACGGTGAGCAACAACATTGCCAACGTCAGCACCGAGGGCTATTCACGCCAAACCTCCACCCTGCAACAAAGCGCACCGGCCAAGCAAGCCAATATGTACCTGGGCACAGGTGTGTTGTTCAGCGCCGTCAAGCGTTCATTCGACACCTTTGCCGAGTCCAATCTGCGCAACAGCAACACCGATTTGTCGACCCAAGAGCCGATGGTCGAGTACACCCAGCGGGTCATGGACATCATGGGCGACAAGAGCGTGGGCTTGAGTTCGGCGCTTGACACTTTTTTTGAAGCAGCCCGCAGCTTGTCGGTCGACTCGGCATCCACAGTGATGCGAACCAGTTTTTTGCGTTCCACAGAAGGTGTGGGTTCACGCTTTGCCGAGCTGTCAGGCCAATTGAATCTGGTGTCCACGGAAACCAAACAAGCCTTGGAAAGTGCAGCTGGTCAACTCAATACGCTCACCGAGCAATTGGCCTTGGTGAACCAGCAGTTGACCAAAGCCACCTCGCTGGAGACACAGCCGCCCGAGTTGATGGACAGGCGTGATTTGCTGCTGCGACAAATTTCCGAGTTTTCTCGCATCAAAACCAGTTTCACCAACAACGGCATTGTGTCGGTCAGCCTGGGTACCACCATGAAACAAAGTTTGGTGGTCGATGGTTTGAATGCGCGCCCGATTGGTTTTGACCCCAACTCGATCAGCAAGCTCGACATGGTGATCGATCCTTACGGCAACAGCGAGCCTTTGGCCGGCGCCAGTGGCGGCACCATGGGCGGTCTGAACACCTTCATCACACAGGTGTTGGAGCCTGCGCAAAAAAACCTGGACTTTCTGGCCCAAACCTTTGTCGACGAAGTCAATGCGATTCAAAAAAATGGCATTGATGGTTATGGCAACGTGGGCCAAGAATTGATGAAAATCGACCCCGCAGCTTCTGACAAAGCGGCGGGCATCCGGACCTTGGTGACCGATCCGATGCGGGTCAGCACCGGCGCGCAGTTTCGCGTCACTGAAAACAACAACAACGCCAGCAACGTCAAAGCCAAGGTGAGTTACACCTTGGGTGACATGCCCCTGGGCATCAGCAACCCCAAGCTGGCCAACAACCCGTTCACTTCTGATCCGCTGCAAATCGATGTGACGGGTGGCCATTTGTTTGCGTCCGTGACCACGATCGCTGCCGGCCTGAGTTCGCCCACCATTTATTTGGACAACGTCAAGCCTGGCCAGCACATTCAAATGCTGACCAAAGACGGCCGGCAGTTGATTGGCAGCAAGATGACCGTGGACGAGAAGTACCAAATCCTCACCACTGAAAATGGCTTCAGCGATCCCGTCACTTTCAGCGACCAGTACCTGAATCAATCAGCCGACAAAGGTTACTTGGGTGCCAATGTGTTCTATGGTGCCAAGAGCACGGTGCTGTATGCCCAGCAGTTCGACAACTTGGGAGAACCGCTCAAACTGAAGTTGGACAGCGAGGGCTACCCGATTGCCCAATTGTTTGACAAGCTGGGTCAGCCGATTTACCCCACACCCATTCCAGCCCAACTGGAAACCAGCCACATACAAAACATTCAAGCGGGTGATGACGGCATGACCGTGATTCCCCAAGGTGCGATCAGGTTGAACAATTTCGCAATGGGTTCATTGAACTTGGACCCTGACGAAAAGCTCACGCCATTCAAGATCAAGGAATGGTTGGATGCCGGCATCACAGCCAGTGGCATCAAAGGCGTCAAAGCCGAAGTGTTCAACCAGATGCGTATTCCCACGTCGACTTTGAATTTGGTCAAAGGCCTGACGATCAATGGCGTCGACATTGGCACGGTCAAACTCGGTGCCAAAACACCCAGTGAATACCAAGACTTGCCCAGCTTCATGCGCGCCATTCAGGCGGCCAAAGACGTCACCCATGTGTCGGCCAGGTTGGCAGAAAACGGCGATTTGATTTTGGAAAACACCCAAGGTCATGCGGGCGACCCCATCAGCATCGGCCCCAAAGACCAAGATGGTTCATCCAACAATGCCTTCAACTTGAAGGTGACCGATGACGTGTTGGTGGTGCAAGGTCAGGTGCGCTTGACACGTGCAGTGGGCGACGACCCACTCAAATCCGATTTGCGCTTGTCCTTTGGCAGCTACGAAACCACTGACGCGTTTGGTCAAAAAGTGATGAAAGAAGGCTCCCCGTTTGATTTGAGCCAAATTGGATTCAGAACCGGTGCCTATATCGAAGGCCCAGTGCCCGATGACTTGCAAGTGTTTGTCACTGGAGAAGGTAAAGCCACCGTGGCGGCCAGTTTCTCGGGCACGCCCACCGATCCGCAGCAGAAATTGCGCGGTCAAAACCTGGTCATCAGCTTCACGGCTGCTGACAAATACACCATCACCGATGGCAAAACAGGCACCGTGCTGGCCGAGCGGCATTACGACGTCACGGTGCTCAATCCCGTGGTGCATTACCAAGGTTTGGATGTGCAATTCAGCCGCGCACCTGATGTGGGCGATGTGTTTGAGGTCGATGGCAATTTCGATGGCTTGGGCAACAACGAAAACATGTTGGTCATGGCAGATTTGGCCAAAAAAGAAGTCGTTGGCAACAAGACTTTTTCTGACGCCTACATTGACCAGGTCAACACGGTGGGCAATGCCGCCCAGCAAGCCAAGATCACACAGCAAGCATTGACCGTGGTGAATGACCAGGCCAAGCAAGCGCGAGACAAAGTGTCAGGTGTCAATTTGGACGACGAGGCGGCTGATTTGATTCGTTTCCAACAGGCCTACCAGGCCGCAGCCAAATCGCTGCAAGTATCGGGTCAGCTGTTTGACTCGATTGTTCAAATCCGCTGAAGGAGATAGATGCCATGACCATGAAAGTCTCGACCAGCATGTTTTTTGACAATGCCAGCAAACAACTGGGCAACATTCAAGGCAGCTTGTCCAAAACCCAAGAGCAGTTGTCCACCGGCAAGCAAATCAACAGGCCCAGCGACATGCCCGACAAGGCCTCGCTGATCACGCGTTTGGAATCGGAGTTGGCCAGACAGGCCAGTTACCAAAACAATCTGAAAGTGGTCAACACGCGTTTGCAGGCGCAAGAAACCGCTTTGAAAAACACCAGCAATGTGATGTTCCGATTCAAAGAATTGGCGGTTCAAGCCAGCAATGACACATTGAGTGCGGCTGACAGGAAATCCATTGCACTCGAAATGACACAGTTGAAAGAACAAATTTTGAGCTTGGCCAATTCACAAGACTCCAATGGAAACTATTTGTTTGCCGGCAGTCGCGTGGGCAAGGCGCCCTTTGCGCAAGACAAGCTTGGGTCGGTGGTTTACCAGGGCGATCAAAGCCGCATGGTGGTACCCGTTGGCGACAACCGCCGCATGAATCTGAACATTCCCGGTTCGGATGCGTTTGTCCATTTGGTGCGCGACGACCCCAAAGGCAAGAAAGTGGGCATAGGATTTTTCCAGGCCCTGAATGACTTGGTCAACGCTGTTTCAGCCGTGGACCGGACCAACATCCAACGCGGCATTGGTGAGCTCGACAAAATGCAGCAAGGCATCAGTGACGCCAACGCGCAAGTGGGTACCGACATGAATGTGGTGGACTCGCAAAACAACGTGCTCGATGAGATCACGTTGCGCTTGAAGTCGACCCGTTCGGACGTGGAGGATTTGGATTACACCGAGGCCATCACGAAGATGAACAAAGACCAGCTGGCTTTAGAGGCGGCGCAAAGCAGTTTTGCAAAAATCTCCAAACTCACACTTTTCAGCTACATCAATTGATCGCTCAAGTTTCAGCAGTTCATGCCGACCCACGAAATAGCTTGAAATAAAACATGGCCACCAGCATCACCTCCAGCACCACGGCCGCGCAAATCACCGCGGCCAACAAAGCCAACGCACAGGCCCTCATGACCAAAATGGGGGCAGGCTCGGGTGTGGATGTGACCTCTTTGGCGCAAAACCTGGTTGACGCAGAACGTGTGCCCAAGGAAAACGCGATCAATGCCAAGATTGCGAAGTCTGAAGCCCGGGTGTCTGGCTATGCAGCCATTTCCTTCATGCTGGGCGAGGTGAAATCGGCTTTCGAGGCCCTCAATGACAAATCGGATTACGGTGGCATCACCGCCTCGGTCGACAATTCATCCGCCTTTTCAGCCTCGGCAGGACCCTCAGCCGCGGAAGGCTCACACGAGTTGACGGTCACGGCCTTGGCCAAAGCGCAGCGCAGCATCAGCGGTACTTTTGCCACTGCCACCAGTTCTTTGAATGGTGGTGCAGCCATGTCGCTCTCATTGACCGTGGGCTCGGGTGCCGCCTCCACCATCAGCGTGTCAGCTGGCAGCGACACGCCCCAAGGCGTGGTGGACGCGATCAATCTGGCCAACAAAGGTGTCAAGGCACAACTGGTTTACACCAGCAGCAATGACGCCCAGCCCTACAAAATTTTGCTCACGGGCACCACCGGCGCTGACAACCAATTCAGCCTGAGTGACAGCGCAGGGGCCTTGAGTTTGACCAACATTCAAACCGCACAAGACGCCAACTTCACCATCGATGGCATAGCTTACACACGCTCGAGCAACACCGTGAGTGACGCCTTGGAAGGTGTCACCCTGAACATGCGCTCTGTGGCCACCACCAATGTGCAACTGTCGCGGGACACCACAGACTTGACCACCAAGATCAATGCCTTGGTCACTGCTTACAACGACACGCAAAGTTTGTTGAACGAAGCATCGAACCCCAAGTCCACCTTGGAAAACTACGGGGCCACCTTGGTCAATGACTCTTTGGTGTCAGCCCTCAAAACCAAGTTGCGCAACATGTTCATGGACACGTCCAACAGCACCAGCAATGGCATCACAGCCTTGCGCGACATCGGCATCAGCATTGATCAAAAAGGGTTGATGTCGGTCAATGCGGTCACTTTGGACAGCAAACTCAAAAGCAACTACGACGATGTGGTGACCATGTTCACCGCCAATCGAAGCAACACCAGTGAGTACAGTGTTGAAAACATCGCTTTGGCCAATGACGCGGTGCGCAGCTTGGCCAAGATGCTGAGAACCACGGGCGATTTGGCCTACCAGACACGCAACACCAACACCCAAATCACCAAGTACAAAGAGGATTTGGACAAGCTCAATGTCCGCATGGAGTCCCTGCTGGCCCGCTACAACAAACAATTTGCAGTGATGGACAGCATGGTCGGCTCCAACAACTCGCTCAAATCCAGCCTGAAGAGTACCTTTGATGGCATGATGAGCAGCTACACCAAATAAATAAATTCTAAATAGCTCATTTCAATGAGCCCTCATTTATTTACAAAAAAAATCCTCAAGTCCTTGGATTTCGCGTCGATTCACTAAATACCCCCCGGTTTAAGGACAGCAGGGGGTATTTGTTTGATGGGACGCAACCATGCCAATTGAAATCTCCAAATCTTTGAGCACCCCAGCCCCTGTGGCTGTGCCATCTGCAGCCGCCAAGGCGGATGCACCTGCGCGCGTGCAAGCTCGCAAACCCGTGGAACTCACCACCGACCCGGAGCAAAAACAAAAAGCGCTCAAAGAAGCCTTGGCCCAGGTCAACAAACAAATGGCAGACAACAAGCAAAGCCTGGGTTTCAGCCAAGACGATTCCATCAATGGCCCGGTCATCGTGGTGACCAACAGCCAAACAGGTGAAGTGGTTCGCAAGATCCCCAGTGAAGAAGTGATCCGGGTTGCACACAGCATCGATGCGCTCAAAGGCGTGTTGTTTTCTTCAAAAATTTAAAGAGAGTTGTTAAAGGTTTACAGCAACCCGTCGAATCATTGTGTACAGGAAGAAGGAAGTGACTTTCTGTGAAGGTGATGAGGTGAGGGAAGGACGAGCTTCATTGCTGTGAAGTAACAGAAACATCACTGACAACTTTTTCAACTTAATTGGAGTAACACGATGAGCACTGTGATCAATACCAACATCAAGTCTTTGATGGCCGCTAACGCACTGAACATCAATGGACGTTCGATGACCCACACGATGCAAAGCCTGTCCACAGGCAGCCGCATCAACCAAGCATCTGACGATGCTGCCGGTTTGTCTATTCGCGAGAACATGACCGCGCAAATTCGTGGCTTGAACGCTGCGGTTCGCAATGCCAACGACGCGATCTCGATGCTGCAAACAGCCGACGGCGCGATGGAAGAGCAATCTGTGATGTTGCAGCGCATGCGCGAGTTGGGTGTGTTGGCACAGAATGACACCTACTCATCAGCCCAGCGCACCGCGATGGAAGACGAGTTCACGGCGTTGCGTGACGAAATCGACCGCATTGGTTCTGACACACAGTGGAACAACTTCAACTTGTTGGACGCCACGGGTGGCAACTTGGGTGGTGCGAGCACCTTCTCATTCCAAGTGGGCGCGAATTCTTCACAAACCATTGAAGTCACGATCACCGACCAAAGCACGACTGGCGCTTTGTCAGCGATTGCCAGCTCTTCTGTGGCCAGCGCGGCCAGTGCGGCGACTGCTGTGAGCTCGTTGGACACCGCGATTGCTGCTTTGGCAGCCAACCGTTCAGTGATTGGAGCCGCCGTGAACCGATTGACCCACGCCGCTGACAACGCGACCAATATTTCGCAAAACGTGAGCGCTTCACGCAGCCGTGTCACCGACACCGACTACGCAGCCGCGACCAGCGAGTTGGCGCGCAACCAAATCATCCAGCAGGCAGCCACCGCCATCTTGGCCCAGGCCAACCAGCAACCTCAAACCGTGTTGTCATTGCTCAAGTAATTGATGACTGATCTGAACCCTCAACCATGGTGCCAATCAAGGCGTTCATGGTTGAAACCATTGAAGGAGCTTAAAACATGACTGTGATCAACACGAACATCAACTCATTGGCGGCGCGCAATGCGATCAATGCCAACCAGCGCAGCTTGCAAACATCCATGCAAAGCCTGGCCACTGGCAGCCGCATCAACTATGCGTCAGATGACTCGGCGGGTATTTCCATCCGTGAAAACATGACCACGCAAATCAAAGGCTTTGATGCTGCTGTGCGCAATGCCAATGACGGCATCAGCTTGTTGCAAACGGCTGACAGCGCCATGGAAGGCATGGCCACCCTGTTGCAACGCATGCGTGAACTGGGCGTCCTGGCACAAAACGACACCTATTCCTCTTCACAACGCACGGCCATGGAAGACGAGTTCACCGCTTTGTTGACCGAAGTTGATCGCATTGTGTCCGACACCCAATGGAACGGCATGACCTTGCTGGATGGCACCGGCGGTAATTTGGGCGGTGCCAGCACCTTCTCATTCCAAGTGGGTGCCAATTCGTCGCAAACCATTGAAGTCACCATCAGCGATCAAAGCACCTCCGGTGTGTTGTCCGCCATTGCCAGCTCCACCGTGGCCTCTGCCGCCAGTGCAGCCACTGCAGTGACTTCTTTGGACGCAGCCATCACGGCCCTGGCCTCCAGCCGTTCTGTGGTGGGTGCTGCAGTCAACCGTCTCACACATGCGGCAGACAACGCCACCAACATGAGCCAAAACGCCAATGCTTCGCGCAGCCAAATTGCCGATACCAATTACGCGGCTGCCACCAGCGAATTGGCGCGTGCTCAAATCATTCAGCAAGCGGCAACGGCCATGTTGGCCCAAGCCAACCAGCAACCCTCGATGGTGTTGGCCTTGTTGCGTTGATAGATATCGACATGCCCGTGTCTCACGGGCCATGAAAAAAGACCGGTCACAAGCCGGTCTTTTTTCATTAAAAGACGATAAAAAACAACAAAATGATTGCAAATTATCTTAAAAGTCCTCAAGAAACGGGAAAGCAAGTCGAATCATTGTGTACAGGAAGAAGGAAGTGACTTTCTGTGAAGGTGATGAGGTGAGGGAAGGACGAGCTTCATTGCTGTGAAGTAACAGAAACATCACTGACAACTTTTTCAACT
>JACCEC012921305.1_pt1 | contig 25856 bp, 17 predicted proteins | sample 7450121 | NCBI WGS metagenome assembly JACCEC01 (sample SAMN15323455, study PRJNA562643) | freshwater metagenome | isolation source: river surface water | place: USA:Blue River Watershed | collected 2017-08-18 | reverse complement strand
TGGCCGGCCTGATCTGGTTGGGTAGCGGCTTCTTCATCGTGCAGGAAGGCCAGCAGGCGGTGGTGACCTCCTTCGGCAAGTACAGCCACACCGCAGACGCCGGTTTCCAGTGGCGCTTCCCCTATCCCTTCCAGGCGCACGAGACCGTACCGGTGACGCAATTGCGTTCGCTTGAAGTGGGCCGCAGCGGCGTGGTGCAGGCCACCGGGCTGCGTGACTCGTCCATGCTCACACAGGATGAAAACATCGTGGACATCCGCTTCACGGTGCAGTACCGGTTGAAGGACGCGCGCGCCTACCTCTTTGAGAACCGTGGCCCTGACGAGGCCGTGATCCAGGCCTCGGAGTCCGCCGTGCGGGAGATCGTGGGACGAAGCAAGGTGGACCAGGTGCTCTACGAGCAGCGCGACGCGATTGCGGCCGACCTGGTGAAGTCTGTGCAGGCGCAGTTGGACCGTCTGAGTTCGGGCATCGTGGTGGCCAATATCAACGTGCAGAACGTCCAGGTGCCCGAGCAGGTGCAGGCAGCGTTCAATGACGCGGTGAAGGCTGGTGCCGACCGCGACCGCCTGAAGAACGAAGGCCAGGCCTATGCCAGCGATGTGATCCCCAAGGCGCGCGGAACGGCCGCTCGCCTACTCGAAGAAGCCGAGGGATACCGGTCACGCGTGGTCGCTCAGGCCGAAGGTGATTCCCAGCGCTTCAAGTCGGTGCTCACCGAGTACAAGAAGGCGCCGGCCGTGACGCGCGACCGTCTGTACATCGAAACCATGCAGCAGATCTATCAGAACGTCAGCAAGGTGATGATCGACAGCCGTGCCAATTCGAGCCTGCTGTACCTGCCGCTGGACCGCATCCTGCAACAGACGGTGCAGGGCAATCCCGGATCCATCGTGCCGAATGTGAACCCCAATTCCGGTGCGCCCGAGGTGGGCAGCAGCACCGCCCCCGCGCCGGCGGATACGCGCTCGCGTGACGGTCAGCGCAGCCGCGACCGCGATTCGCGCTGAAGCCCGGAGGAATCAAGCAATGAACCGAATCGGATTGTGGTTGGCCTCCGCGCTGGTCGTGCTCATGCTGGCGTCCTCGATGCTGTTCGTGGTGGACCAGCGGCAGGTCGGCGTGGTGTATGCGCTGGGTGAGATCAAGGAAGTGATCACCGAGCCTGGCCTGAAGTGGAAGATGCCGCCCCCTCTGCAGAACGTGGTGTTCCTGGACAAGCGCATCCAAACGCTGGACAGCCCAGAGACCCGGCCCATCTTCACCGCCGAGAAGAAAAGCCTGATCATCGACTGGCTCGTCAAGTGGCGCATCGCCGAACCGCGGCAGTTCATCCGCAACAACGGGGTGGACATGCGCAACCTGGAAAATCGGCTCTCACCGGTGGTCCAGGCGGCCTTCAACGAAGAGATCACCAAGCGCACGGTCAGTGGTGTGTTGGCCGCCGACCGCGACAAGGTGATGAATGGGGTGCGCGAACGGCTGGCCGATGAGGCCAAATCCTTCGGTATCGAGATCATCGACGTGCGCATCAAGCGTGTGGACTTTGTGGCCGACATCACCGATGCCGTGTACCGGCGGATGGAGTCCGAGCGTAAGCAGGTGGCCAACGAGCTTCGCTCGCAGGGCTCGGCCGAGGGCGAAAAGATCCGCGCTGACGCCGATCGCCAACGCGAGGTGATCATCGCCGAGGCCTACCGCGACGCCCAGAAGATCAAGGGCGAGGGAGATGCCAAGGCATCGGCGCTGTATGCCGACTCCTTCGGCCGTGACCCGCAGTTCGCGCAGTTCTATCGCAGCCTGGAGGCCTATCGCGCCACGTTCCGCAGCCGCAGCGATGTGATGGTGATGGACCCCTCCAGCGACTTCTTCAAGGCCATGCGCAGCAGCGGCGCCGGCACCGCGCCGGCCCCATCCAAGTAAGGCGACGGGCGGGCCCACGTGGGTGATCATGGTTGAGGCCCTGCTGGCCGCTTTGGGCCTGGTCTTGGTCATCGAGGGCCTGCTGCCCACCCTCAATCCCTCGCTATGGCGGCGCCTGTTTGAACAGGCGCTGCAACTCTCCGATGGGCAGATCCGGTTCATGGGGATCGCCAGCGTCCTGCTGGGACTGGCGGTGTGGCACCTGATGAACTAGCGGCAGGCGCTCGTCAGGCCGGCGTGATGGTCGGGCCGGTACAATCGGCTCTTTAAGCGCTTGTCCGATCCCCATGTCTTCCGCCTGGCTCCTGCCTGAGCACCTTGCAGATGTCCTGCCCTCGGAGGCCAAGCGCATCGAGGGTCTGCGCCGCGCGCTGACCGATGAGGCTCAGGCCTATGGCTATGAGTTGGTGATGCCGCCCTTGGTGGAGCACCTCGATTCCCTGTTGTCGGGCACTGGCCGCACCTTGGGCCTGCAAACCTTCAAACTGGTCGATCAACTGTCTGGCCGCACCTTGGGTTTGCGTGCGGACACCACGCCGCAGGTGGCCCGAATCGACGCGCATCTGCTGAACCGTCAGGGGGTGACCCGGCTTTGCTATTGCGGTCCGGTGGTGCATACGCGCCCCAGCGGACCCTGGGCCTCGCGAGAGCCCCTTCAGTTTGGCGCCGAACTTTACGGACATGCCGGACTGGAAGCCGATCTCGAGGTACTCGAACTGGCATTGGATGGCCTGCGACAGGCGGGTGTGCGCGATGCGGTGATCGACCTGGGCGATGCCCGTATCGCCAATGCCCTGCTGCAGGACCTGGGCGCTGATGCGACGCAGCGAGCGGAGATCCAAACGGCCCTGGCATCCAAGGATGCCACCGCGCTGGAGGAGGTGCTTCGACCCTGGGCGTCATCACCATCGGCGGCCCAGGCGGTTCGGGGGCTGCGGCGATTGCCCGGTCTGTACGGGACCGCCTCGGTGTTGGACAAGGCGGCGTCGGAATTGCCCGCCCATGCGACGACGGCTCAGGCGTTGAGCGACCTGGCTTGGATCGTCCGCCATGTGCAGGCCACCCACCCCGACGTTCGCATCGGACTGGACCTGGCCGATCTCGGGGGGCAGGACTACTACAGCGGCATTCGCTTCAGCGTGATGGGGGCGGCAGCCTCTCAGGTGCTGGCCAGCGGTGGCCGCTATGACCATGTGGGCCGTGTCTTCGGGCGCGAACGTCCGGCCGTCGGTTTCAGCCTCGACCTCAAGGCCCTGTCGCAGGCATTGCAGTCATCCGGCCCGGCGCCTGTGCCTCGGCCGGCCATTCGTGCGCCTTGGTCGGAAGACGCGGGATTGCGCGCGGCAGTGCGCGAATTGCGCTCTTGTGGCGAGACCGTGGTGTGCATCCTGCCCGGCCATGAGCACGAGGCCCAAGAATTTGCCTGCGACCGCGAGTTGGCCCTGGTGGCCGGCAGGTGGGTGCTGCAGGCCTTGAACTGAGCCCCGTACGCCGACGGCTTCTTCCTTCCAACGGCATTGCCCCTTCCATCCGATCGTCAAGACATGAACCCATCCAACTCATCGGGCGCGGCCCGCCGTTCTGAAGGCCCTGCCGGTGGCCACAACGTCGTCGTCGTGGGTACCCAGTGGGGCGACGAAGGCAAGGGTAAGGTGGTGGACTGGCTGACCGACCACGCCCAGGGCGTGGTGCGGTTCCAAGGCGGCCACAACGCGGGCCACACGCTGGTGATCAAGGGAGTGAAGACTGCGCTGCAGCTCATTCCCAGCGGCATCATGCGTGATGGCGTGAAGTGCTATATCGGCAACGGTGTGGTGGTGGACCCTTCGCACCTGCTGTCGGAAATCGAGCGCCTGGAAAAGATCGGACTGGACGTTCGCTCGCGGCTTTTCGTCAGCGAGTCCTGCCCGCTCATCCTGCCCTTCCACGTGGAAGTGGACAAGGCACGTGAGGCCTTGCGCGAGACCAGTGGCGCCGGCAAGATCGGCACCACGGGCAAAGGAATCGGCCCTGCCTACGAAGACAAGGTGGCGCGCCGTGCCCTGCGTGTGCAGGACCTCAAGCACCCCGAGCGTTTCGCCGCCAAGCTGCGGGACCTGCTGGCCCTGCACAACGCGGCGCTGGAAGGCATATTGGGCGGCAAGGCTCTGACCTTCGAGCCCATCTTCGAGCAGGCCATGGCGATGGGCCAGCAGCTGCATCCGATGATGGCCGATGTGGGCTACCTGGTCCATCAGGCCGGGCTGCGCGGCGAGAACATCCTGTTCGAGGGCGCTCAGGGCACGCTGCTGGACATCGATCACGGCACCTACCCCTATGTGACCTCGAGCAACTGTGTGGCCGGCAATGCGGCCGCCGGCTCGGGCGTGGGCCCTGACCGTCTGCACTACATCCTGGGCATCACCAAGGCCTACGCGACACGGGTAGGTTCCGGGCCCTTCCCCACGGAACTCGATATCGAGAATCCGGCCTCGGTGGGCCACCACCTGAGCACCGTGGGCCAGGAACGCGGCACGGTCACCGGGCGCGCACGGCGTTGCGGCTGGTTGGATGCGGCGGCGCTCAAGCGATCCATCATCATCAACGGCGTGTCCGGTCTGTGCATCACCAAGCTCGACGTGCTTGATGGCCTGTCGGAGATCAAGGTGTGCACCGGCTACACGCTGGGCGGGCGCCACCTGGACATCCTGCCCCTGGATGCCGATGAGATTGCGGCTTGCCAGCCCGTGTACGAGACCCTGCCGGGTTGGAAGGGGTCCACCGCCGGTCTCACCCAGTGGAGCGCACTGCCTGCCGAGGCCCGCGCCTACCTGGAGCGGGTGCAGCAGGTGATCGGCGCGCCGATCGACATGGTGTCCACCGGGCCCGATCGCGACCACACTATCCTGCTTCGCCACCCTTTTCAGCGCTGATTTCGCCAGCTTGAGCCCAAAGGTGGTGCCGCGCATGCGTACACTCTGACCCTCTCCGGCACCACACGCCAATCCCTCCTGAACCGCAGCAAGGAAACCGCGCGATGCTCACCGACGACGGCAAGCACCTCTATGTGTCCTGGGACACCTATCACCGCCTGATCGAGAAGTTGGCGATCCAGGTGTGGGAGTCGGGCTGGGCCTTCGACCAGATCCTCTGTCTGGCGCGTGGCGGCATGCGTCCAGGCGATGTGCTCTCGCGGGTGTTCGACAAGCCCTTGGCCATCATGTCCACCAGTTCATACCGCGCCGAAGCCGGCACCATCCAGGGCCGGCTGGACCTTGCCCGCTACATCACCATGCCCCAGGGCGAACTGGCCGGGCGAGTGCTTTTGGTGGACGACCTGGCCGATTCCGGCATCACGCTGAAGGCGGTCGTGGAGCGCTTGCGCGCCATGCCAGCGATTTCGGAGCTGCGCTCGGCCGTGATCTGGACCAAGGCGGTTTCTGGCTACCAACCCGACTACACCGTGGAACACCTGCCCACGAGCCCCTGGATCCACCAGCCCTTCGAAGAGTACGACGGGCTGCGTCCGGATGTGCTGCAGCAGCGAATGGGTTGAACGTCGGCTGAGCGCCTGTCGCGCCGGTAGCGCCTAGGGTCGCACTGCGGCCGGGCGAAGCGTCAGCACCTGCAACTGCCCTTGGTCTTGCGGCCGAGGCCACACCGGCACCCCCTTGCCCTGCGCCCAGTCTTCCAACCATGATCGGTAGCCCGCCTGCCAGGGCAGGCCGCTTTGGCCCGAGCTGTGGATGAAGCGCGATTGGCTGCGGTCGCCCAAGTCGTACACCGCCTTCAGACTGGGGCCGTGCGTGGCCCGGTAGCGCTGCGCCGCAGGGCCGCCCAGGCCCACTCGCAGGGCGTGAACCGTGTAGGTATCGCCGCCGATGGGCAGGCTCAGCGTGAACCAGGCATCCAGTGGCTTGACCCGTGAAAAGGGTCGGTGCTCGGCCACCATGCGGTGCACGGTATCCCAGCGCCATAGGCCGATCTCGGGGCCCAGTCGCTCGCTGAGCTCCTGCAGGGCGGCGTCCAGTGCACGGCCGTTCTGCTGCGCGCAGGTCTCAGTGTCGGGGGTGCTGGGGTCGTCGCACCACCAAGTGTCCTGTTGTTCGAGGATGCCCAGCACGGTGTCATGGAAGCTGCGCTGCGCGAACGACCGCTCGAATCGCTCGGCCCCGATGCGTGGGGCCAGCAGCTGCTTGGCCAGTGCGCGCTGCCATGCCCAAAGAATCAGCGGCGCGGCATCTGCACCGTGCATGTGACCGTCGAAGGTGGCCAGTCGTTGCTGCGCGCTTGCGCTCAGTGCATGCGAGCCTCGCGCTTGGCGCAGCCAGGGCAGCATCGCCCGTGCGGCCAGCGACAACTCGTCTTGCTGAAGCGCGCTGAGGTCCTGCGCGCTGTGCTGGGGCCGCGAGTCCAACACCTGTTCGATGCGAAGTTGCCGGTAGGGTAGGGCCCAGTCGCTGCCCAGGTAATGCGGATAGTCGTCGTCGTGAAGTCGGTGGTTGGCCGTGGCGATCCAGCCTTGCTCGGGGTCGATCACGCGGGGTGTCTGATGAGCCGGCACCCAGCCCACCCAGTCGTACCGGGATTCCCATCCGGGCGCAGGGGCCAAGCCCATCAGGTCGTTGTCGGCGCGACGCACCGGTACACGCCCGGCGGCCACCATGCCGATGCGGCCTTGCGTATCGGCCACCACCATGCTTTGCATCGGGGCCGTCCAACGCTGTGAGCCCTGGACGAACTCGGCCACGGTGCGCGCCTTCATCAGGGCCAGTCCGGCGGCCACGAGGTCCACGTCCTCATCCAGTGCGGTCCAGCGCAGGGCCAGGGCATAGGGCCCCAGGTTCAGGCCCTTGAGCGTGCCTGCGTCCGAGATGACCGGTCCGTGCCGCGTGCGCCGCGCGGTGAAGCGTTGATCGGCTGCGCCCTTGACGCGGATGATTTCCTCGCTGGTCTCGAAGGCGGCCGTACCGCTGGGGGTGCGGTAGCGCTGGGGGTCCTGGGGGTCGATGGCCTCGATGTAGAGGTCCTGCACGTCCGGGCCGGTGTTGGTGAAGCCCCAGGCCACTGCATCGGTCTGGCCCAGAACCACCAGCGGAAGCCCCGGCATCGTGGCGCCCGATACCTCCAGTCCGGGTGTCTTGAGGCGCGCAAAGTACCAAAGTGCCGGTGCACTCAGGCCCAGGTGTGGATCATTGGCCAAGAGCGGCGCGCCGGTGGTGGTGCGTGAGCCAGCCAACACCCAGTTGTTCGAGCCACTGCCTTCGATGCCCGAGGGCGGGGCGGCGTCGATGAGCGCTTGCCAGGCCGAATCCAATGGGGTCGGCGCCGCCGAGGCGGTGCGAGCGGCATCGGCCGGTGCCAGACCGAGTTCGCGGTAAAGCGCGGCATAGTCGCGCGTGGGCGGATGCTCATCGCCGGGGTAGGCCGGCAGCACCTGATTGATGCGCGAGACCTCCAGCGCCGCACTCAGCCGCAGGCGCAGCATCTCGGTGGTCCAGTTGCCCCCAAGATCCCAGGCCATCATCAGGCTCCAGGACAGACTGTCCACCGGGGTCCAGGGTTCGGGCCTTGCGCCGAGCAACAAGAACTCGGGCGGCCACACGCGAGTGCGCGCGATGGACTCGTTCACACCGGCGGCGTAGGCCTGGAGCAGCTCGCGACTGGCTGGCGCCAGCCTTTCCCACTGGACCTGCGCGGCCCGCCGGATGCCCAGCGCGCGCAGGAAGCGGTCGTTGTCCAACGCGGCCTCACCGAACACCTCGGCCAGCCGTCCGGCACCGATGCGCCGGTGGGTCTCCATCTGCCACAGCCGATCCTGCGCATGGACGAAGCCCAGCGCAAAGGTGGCGTCGTTCAGGCTGTCGGCGATGATGGTCGGGATGCCGTGCGGGTCGCGTTCAATCCGCACAGGTGCTTTCAGGTGGCCAGGGCTCGGGGATGGACCGGCCTGCAGGACCAGGTCTCCCGTGAGTTGGGGTTCTGCCCCTTTCATCAAGGCCAAGGTTGCCAGGGCTGCGGCAACCAGGACCAGCACGGGCGTGAGCAGCACGATCTTCAGCCAGCGACGCCGGCGTGCGGGTTCGGGCGTCTTCGAAGGACTCGCTTCCATGGGGCTGCATTGTGCGCCGTGATCGGTCGTGCGCGGGTCTGCCACGCCGCAGCGCTCAGCACAGAGCGTGCACGACAGATGGGGCAGAATGGGCCCATGCGATTCAGCCAACAAAAAAGCCTTCGATGCATCGCATTCGAAGGCTTGTTGCTTGAACCGGGTGAGGGCTGGTGTGCGGCTACACCCAAGGCTGTACCCACCGCTATACCGATACTCCCCCGTTCATTCTTCGCCGCTGCGTCACCGATGGTGCCCAGGAGAGGACTCGAACCTCCACGGAGTTACCCGCTAGTACCTGAAACTAGTGCGTCTACCAATTCCGCCACCTGGGCCCAATTGAGCTGACGCGTTCAGCGAAAACCGAGAGTCTATCATCAAAAAATCCAAGACTTCAAGTCAGACCACCACCCTGTTGCAGGAGCTGGAGGGCACCGTCCAGGGCCACCGAGACGGCCATGGGTTCTTCATTCCCGATGAAGGCGGGTCCGACATTTTCTTGGCGCCGCAGGAAATGCGCGCGGTCCTCCACGGCGACCGCCTGCGCGTGCGCGTGGTGGGCACCGACCGGCGTGGAAGGCCCGAGGGGCGCATCGTGGACATCCTGGAGCGCCCGCGTCGGCCCATCATCGGACGCCTCCTGCAGGAAAGCGGTGTGTGGGTGGTGGCGCCGGAAGATCGGCGCTACGGACAGGACATCCTGATTCCCAAGAATGGCGTGGCCAATGCGCAGGCGGGTCAGGTGGTTTGCGTGGAGTTGACCGAGGCGCCTTCGATGTACACGCAGCCCAGTGGGCGCGTCACCGAGGTATTGGGCGAGATCGACGACCCGGGCATGGAGATCGAGATCGCGGTGCGCAAGTACGAGGTGCCCCATCGCTTCACGCCGGAGACCCTGGCGCAGGCCGCAGCCCTTCCGGAAAAGCTCCGCCCCATCGACCGGCGTGCCCGCGTGGACCTCACCGATGTGCCGCTGGTGACGATCGATGGCGAGGACGCGCGTGACTTCGACGATGCGGTGTATTGCGAGCCCATCACGTTCGGCAAGGGCAAGAATGCCTTCAAAGGTTGGCGCCTGGTGGTGGCCATCGCCGACGTGAGCCACTATGTGAAGCCGGGAGAGGCCCTGGACGCCGACGCCTACGAGCGTGCGACCTCGGTGTATTTCCCACGCCGCGTCATTCCCATGCTGCCGGAGAAGATCTCCAACGGGCTGTGTTCGCTCAACCCGCTGGAAGACCGGTTGTCGATGGTGTGCGACATGCTGGTCAGCGAAGAAGGCGAGGTCACCGGTTACCAGTTCTTCCCGGCCGTGATCTGTTCGCACGCGCGCCTGACCTACACCGAAGTGGGGGCCGCACTCACCAATACGCGTGGGCCGGAAGCGGCACGACTGGCTCCGGTACTGCCGCACCTGCTTCACCTGCACGAGGTGTACCGCGCGCTGCTGCGTCAGCGTACGCGCCGAGGCGCGATCGATTTCGAGTCGACCGAGACCCAGATCGTCTGTGACGAAAACGGTCGCATCGAGAAGATCGTTCCGCGCACCCGCAACGAGGCGCACCGACTGATCGAAGAGGCGATGTTGGCGGCCAATGTGTGTGCGGCCGACTTCATCGAGTCGCACAGTCACCCGGCCCTGTTCCGCGTGCATGAGGGGCCGACCCCGGAAAAGCGCGTCACCCTGCAGAACTACCTGCGTGCCTTGGGCCTGGGCCTGGCAGTCAGCGATGAACCCAAGCCGGCCGAGTTCCAGGCCATCTCGCAGGCGGTGCGCGAGCGGCCCGATGCGCAGCAGATCCAGACCATGCTGCTGCGCTCGATGCAGCAGGCCATCTACACCGCGGTCAACAGCGGCCACTTCGGGCTGGCCTACGAGGCCTATGCCCACTTCACCAGCCCGATCCGGCGCTACCCGGACTTGCTGGTGCACCGGGTGATCAAGGCCATCCTGTTGGGTAAGCGCTACCACCTGGGTCCGCTGCCGGCCGTGTCGTCGGCGGCCACCTCGGGGCAATACCGGCGACCGATGCGACAGGCGCCTGCGGACGGCAAGGGGCAGGCTGCGGCCCGTACGACGGGGCCGGCGCGCACGGCCTTGCCGACCAAGTCGGGCAAGGCTGCGGCCGAAACCGCGCTGTGGCAGACCGCTGGGGAGCACTGTTCGGCCAATGAGCGGCGCGCCGATGAGGCCTCGCGCGATGTCGAAGCCTGGCTCAAGTGCCGATACATGCGCGACCGCTTGGGCGAAGAGTTCGCCGGTACCGTGAGTGCGGTGACCTCGTTCGGGCTTTTCGTGCAGCTCGATGAGCTGTATGTGGAAGGTCTCATCCACATCACGGAGCTCGGTGGCGAGTACTACCGGTTCGATGAAGTGCGACAGGAGCTGCGCGGAGAGCGCACCGGTGTGCGCTATGCCGTCGGTTCAAGGGTACGGGTACAGGTCAGCCGCGTTGACCTGGATGGCCGAAGGATCGATTTCCGTTTGGTGCGTGAAGGCCAGGCGGATACGCCTCGCGCCGGATCTGCCCACCGCGCCAAGGCGGACAAGGGCAAAGCTGGCAGGGGGCCTGGCGTGGCGCGCGGTGAGGCGGCTCAGCAAGGCGGAATCGCCGGCGATGACCTGTCGCCGACCGCACCGTCGGCCGTGGACGAGTGGTCAGGGCTTGAGCGCGCCGATCGCGAGTTGAGGCAGGCGGCTCGAAAGGCGAAAGTGGCGAAAGTGGCCAGAGAGGTCGCCACCGGCCGAGCCGCCGCAGCTGGCCGCAAGGCGGGCAAGTCCGGCAGTCGGGACAAGACCAGCAAGGCCCCGCGAGCTGCGGTTGGCGCCAAGGCCTCGGCCAAGGTGGGCCGCAAGAGCACCAAGCGGCGCGGCTGACGCCGCTGTCTCAGGCGTAGTCGCTCACGGGCGGACAACTGCAGCTGAGGTTTCGGTCGCCCCAGACGTTGTCCACCCGTCCCACGGGGCTCCAGTACTTGCTGCGGCGCAGACTGGTCAGCGGGTAGGCGGCCGCTTCACGGCTGTAGCCATGCGCCCAATCGGTGGTACACACCGCCTGGGCCGTGTGCGGGGCATGCTTCAGCGGGTTGTCGTCTTGCGACCATTCGCCCTTTTCGATGCGCGCGATTTCCTGGCGGATTGCAACCATCGCGTCGCAAAACCGATCCAGTTCCTCAAGCGATTCGCTCTCGGTGGGCTCCACCATCAGGGTGCCGGCCACGGGAAAGCTCAGCGTGGGAGCATGGAAGCCATAGTCGATCAGGCGCTTGGCCACGTCCTCGGCGGTGACGCCGCTGCTGTCCTTCAGGGGTCTCAGGTCGAGGATGCATTCGTGGGCCACGCCGCCACCCTTGAGCGTGGACAGTCCACTGCTGAAGTGGATGGCGTAGTGATCGGCCAGGCGCGCGGCCACGTAGTTGGCGCTGAGGATGGCCACTTCGGTGGCGGCCTGCAGGCCCTCGGCGCCCATCATGCGCACGTACATCCAGCTGATGGGCAGCACGGCGGCATTGCCCAGCGGCGCGGCGGAAACAGCGCCCACCGGTGTTTGCACACCGGTGGCCGTGTGGTGACCGGGCAGGAAGGGCTTGAGATCTTCCACCACGCACACCGGGCCGACGCCCGGGCCGCCACCCCCGTGCGGGATGCAGAAGGTCTTGTGCAGGTTCAGGTGGCTCACATCACCACCGAACTCGCCTGGGGCGGCCACGCCCACCAAAGCGTTCATGTTGGCGCCGTCGACATACACGCGGCCGCCATGTTGGTGCACGAGTGCACACAACTCCTTGACCCGCACATCGAAGACGCCGTAGGTGCTGGGGTAGGTGATCATGATGGCGGCCAGGTTCTCGCTGTGCTGTTCGCACTTGGCGCGCAGGTCCTCGAGGTCCACATTGCCCATGGCGTCGCACTTGACCACCACCACGCTCATGCCCACCATCTGGGCACTGGCCGGGTTGGTGCCGTGTGCAGACTCGGGTATCAGGCACACATGGCGATGGCCCTGGCCCCGTGCGCGCTGCCAGCCGCGGATGGCCAGCAGCCCGGCATATTCACACTGCGAGCCGGCGTTGGGCTGCAGGCTGATGCCTGCATAGCCGGTGGCCTGGCTCAGCCACTTCTGAAGGTCTGCATCCATCTGCGCGTAGCCGGCCAACTGCTCGGCCGGCGCGAAGGGGTGCAGGCGAGCGAACTCGGGCCAGGTGATGGGGATCATCTCGCTGGTGGCATTGAGCTTCATCGTGCACGATCCCAGCGGGATCATCGTGCGGTCCAGGGCCAGGTCCTTGTCAGACAGGCGCCGGATGTAGCGCAGCATCTCGGTTTCCGAGTGGTAGCGGTTGAAGACCGGATGCGTGAGGTAGGTGCTGGTGCGGCGCAGGGTTTCGGGGATGAGGCTGTCGATGCCTTTTTCGAAGGCGTCGAAGGACGGAAGGGGCTGGCCTTGCGTGGCGAACCAGGACCAAAGGTTCATCACGTCCTGGCGCGTGGTGGTCTCGTCCAGGCTCACGCCCAGGGCGGTGGCGGAGAGTTTGCGCAGATTGGCGCCGCCGTGCAGCGCGCGCTGCAAGATCGCGTCGGTATGGGGCCCTGTGTCGATGGCCAGGGTGTCGAAGGCGTGCGGCGTGATCTTCGAGAATCCCAGGTGGCTGAGGCCCTGGCGCAGGATGGCGGTGTAGCTGGCCACGCGCTGTGCGATCCGCTTCAAGCCCTGCGGGCCGTGATACACCGCATACATGCTGGCGATCACGGCCAGCAGCACCTGCGCGGTGCAGATGTTGGAGGTGGCCTTCTCGCGGCGGATGTGCTGCTCGCGTGTCTGCAGGGCCAGGCGGTAGGCCGGTGCGCCGTGCGCATCCACGCTCACGCCCACCAGTCGGCCGGGCATGGAGCGCTTGAACTCGTCACGGCAGGCCAAGAAGGCTGCGTGCGGGCCACCGGCACCCATGGGCACGCCAAAGCGCTGTGAATTGCCGACCACGATGTCGGCGCCAAGTTCGCCCGGGGGCACCAGGAGCGTGAGTGCCAACAGGTCGGTGGCCACGATGAAGGCCGCTTGCTGTGCGTGCGCCTGTGCGATCACGTCGCGCAGATCGTGGATGAGACCCGAGGTGGAAGGGTATTGCGCCACCACCGCGAAGTAGTCGCCTTCCTGCATGAGGCCAGGCGCGAAGCCCACCTTGACCGAAAGACCCAGGGGCTCGCAGCGGGTGCGGATGACCTCGATGGTCTGGGGATGGCAGTCACCCGCGACGATCAGGTTGTTGCTCTTGCTCTTGACGCTGCGCTTGGCCAGCGTGACGGCCTCGGCCGCAGCGGTGGCTTCATCGAGCATCGAGGCATTGGCAATGGCCATGCCAGTCAGGTCGCACACCATGGTCTGGAAATTCACCAGGGCTTCCATGCGGCCCTGAGAAATTTCCGCCTGGTAGGGGGTATAGGCGGTGTACCAGGCCGGGTTCTCCAGGATGTTGCGCAGAATGACGCCCGGGGTGTGGGTGTCGTGGTAACCCTGGCCGATGAAGCTGCGCAGCACCTGGTTCTGCGAGGCCACGGTGCGAAGCTCGGCCAGCGCCTGGGCTTCGGTGACCGGGGCCGGCAGGTCCATCACCTGGCCACGCGCGATGCTGCGCGGCACCACCGCCTCGATCAGCGCGCGGCGCGAAGCCGCGCCAATCACCGACAGCATCTTGGCCTCGTCCTGGGCATCGGGTCCGAGGTGACGGGCGCGGAACTCGATGGCGTTCTCGAGGTCGCTCAAGGGGGTCAGGGCAGACATCAGCATGGTGGGCTCTTGGCGTCGGTGGTCGTCGGCAGGCGTTGGGTGCGAGGCTTTAGGCGTCAGGCGCTTACAGCGTCTTGAGCAGGTCGTCGTAGGCGGTGCCGTCCATCAGCCCATCGAGTTCCGAAGGGTTGGACAGCTTCACCTTGAAGAACCAGCCGGCATCCAGTGGGGCAGAGTTGGCCAGCGACGGGTCGTCGCGCAGGGCCTCATTGACCTCCACCACTTCGCCGCTGACCGGCATGTACACATCGGCGGCGGCCTTCACGCTTTCGACCACGCCAGCGACTTCGCCTTGCGCGTAGGTCTTGCCCACTTCAGGCAGGTCAACGAAGACGACATCACCCAGCGCATCCTGGGCATGCACGGTGATGCCGACCACGGCAGCGGCGGCATCGGCGGCGTTGACCCATTCATGGTCGGTGGTGAACTTGGTGCTCATGGTGCTCTTTCGTTTGGCAGTTGAAGGGTAGGGGGGTGTTGAAAGTTGGACGGATGGGCGTGCACTTGTGGGGATGCCTCAACGCACGTAGCGGTGCGGCGCAAAGGGCATGGCCGTCACCGTCATGGGCAGTCGCTTGCCGCGGACGTCGGCGTGCACCACGGCACCGGCGGTGGCATGCGCAGCATCCAGCCAGGCCATGGCCACGGGTTGGTTGACGGTGGGGCCCAGCGTGCCGCTGGTGACGCGGCCCACGGTGGCGCCTGTGGCGTCGTGCAGCGTGGCGCCCTCACGCACGGGAGCGCGCTCCTGGCCCACCAGACCCACGCGCTTGCGATTGACGCCCTCGCTGAATTCGCGGCCGATCCGCTCGGCCCCGGGGTAGCCGCCCGCGCGCTCACCACCGGGGCGGCGCACCTTTTGAATGGCCCACTGAAGACCCGCTTCGATGGGGCTGGTGCCGGCATCGATGTCGTGACCATAGAGGCACAGACCGGCTTCCAGGCGCAGCGTGTCGCGGGCACCCAGCCCGACGGGTTTGACGCGTGGGTCGGCCAATAGGGTGCGGGCGAGGTGTTCGGCCTGCCCCTCGGGTACGGAGATCTCGTAGCCATCTTCACCGGTGTAGCCGCTGCGGGTGGCGAAACAGGCGGCACCGGCCAGGGACATCGCACTGCCCTGCATGAAGCGCAGTTCGGCGGCGGCCGGATTCAGGGCCGCCAGCAGGTCTACCGCCAAAGGGCCTTGCAGGGCGAGCAGGGCGCGTTCAGGCAAGGGGGTGATGGTGCAGCGCGTGCCGATGTGGTGCCGCAGATGGGCGAGGTCGGCTTCCTTGCAAGCGGCGTTGACCACCAAGAGGAGGTCGCCGAAGCCGTCCTCGGGCGCCGGCCGCACGATCATCAGGTCGTCCAGGATGCCGCCGGTTTCGTTGGTGAAGAAGGCGTAGCGCTGTTGTCCGGGTTTCAGGCCGATGACGTCCACCGGCACGAGCGTTTCCAGGGCAGCGGCGGCATCTGGACCATCCAGGCGGATCTGGCCCATGTGCGATACGTCGAACAGGCCCGCGGCGCTGCGGGTGTGCTTGTGCTCGGCCATGACGCCTGCCGGGTACTGCACCGGCATGTCGTAGCCGGCGAAGGGCACCATCCGGGCGCCGATTTCGCGGTGCAGCGCGTTCAACGGCGTGGTCAACAGCGGGTGGCCGACACACTCGGCGGCAGATTCGGAGGACATGGCGACCTTCAGTGGGCCGCAGCGCACCGACGATGGCGCGTCCGCGGGGGCTCGTTCAATCGCACGGCAGCAGCCCATCGGCTGCCGGCCATGCACCGGGCCCCCACTGTCCGCTTTACCTGAGAGATTCGGGGCACCGCATCCTGCGACCGGTGACCCTTGCCCCTTCGGTGGGCACGCTCCGGGTGGCGGGGCCACCGTGGCGTGCCTCTCTCCAGCGAGGAGGAAAGTCAGTCCTGGGTACCTGAGCGTTCGAGCCGCAGCTCTGCGCCTTCGGCGGCCGGCACATGGCCGACGCTCTCCTGACGAGAGAAAGTGTATCAGCCGGCGCTAAGATCGAACGATCATGACCGACCCGGTTCCTCCGTCTGACGCCGACCTCCGGGCGCTGCTGCGTGAAAGCCGTACGCTGGCGGTGGTGGGCCTGTCAGCCGACTGGAACCGCCCCAGCCATTTCGCGGCGAAGTACATGCAGCAGCATGGCTACCGCATCATCCCGGTGAACCCGCGATACGCGGGGCAAACGATCTTGGGCGAAACCTGTGTCTCGTCCTTGGATGATGTCCGGGAACCGGTGGACATCGTCGACGTGTTCCGCCGCACCGAAGACGTGCTGCCCCTGGCCCGCAGCGCAGTGGCCATCGGCGCCAAGTGCCTGTGGCAACAGTTGGGTGTCAAGAACTTGGAGGCCGACGCCCTGGTGCGTGAGGCCGCCATGGCCAGCGTCATGGACCGCTGCGTGAAGATTGAGCACGCCCGCCTGTTCGGGGGCCTGAACTGGGCCGGGGTGAACACCGGCGTGCTGAGCTCGCGGCGGGGCGGCGGCTGAGCGGATGGGCCATCAGATGGGCGAGCGGCGCTTCCACCCCGAAACCCTGGCCGTCCACGCGGGCCAGATTCCGGATGCGGCCACCGGTGCGCGTGCCTTGCCGATCTATCAGACCACCAGCTTCGTCTTTGACTCGGCCGAACACGCCGCGGCACTGTTCAATGCGCAGACCTTCGGCAACATCTACTCGCGTCTGTCCAATCCCACCGTGGCGGCACTGGAGGAGCGAGTGGCCGCACTCGAGGGAGGACGGGCTGCGGTGGCCACGGCCAGTGGCATGGCCGCCGAATCCCTGGCCCTGATGACCTTGCTGAAGGCCGGCGACCATGTCGTGGCCGCCTCGGCCTTGTATGGCGGCACTTTCACGATGCTGGCAGTGGACCTGGCGCGCTTTGGCATCGACTGCAGTTTCGTGGATGCGCGTGACCCACAGGCTTTTGCCGCTGCGATGAGGCCCAACACGCGCGCGGTCTTCGCCGAAAGCCTGGGCAACCCGAGCCTGGTGGTGCTGGACATCGCCGCGGTGGCCGAGGTGGCCCACGCGCATGGCGTGCCCCTGATCATCGACAACACGGTGCCCAGCCCGGCCCTGTGCAACCCCATCGCCCACGGCGCGGACATCGTGATCCACTCGGCCACCAAGTACCTGGGTGGGCATGGCACCACCCTGGCCGGCGTGGTGGTCGAAAGCGGCCGCTTCCCCTGGGACAACGGCAAGTTCCCGGGCATGACCGAACCCTCGGCCGGCTACCACGGCATCCGCTTCTACGAGACCTTCGGCGACTTCGGCTACACCATGCGCTGCCGGCTTGAGGGCCTGCGCGTGCATGGCGCTGCCCTGAGCCCGATGAGCGCCTGGCAGATCCTGCAGGGTGTCGAGACCCTGCATCTGCGGATGGAACGGCACGGAGCCAACGCCCTTTCGGTGGCCAACTTTCTGCGCGACGACCCCCGTGTGGCCTGGGTGAACTACCCCGGCCTGGACGACCATCCGCAGCACGCCCTGATGAAGCGGCAGATGAAGAACGCCTCGGGTCTGTTGGCCTTTGGCCTGAAGGGCGGTCTGGATCAGGGGGTGCGATTCATCGAATCGGTGCACTTTCTGAGCCACTTGGTCAACATCGGCGACACGCGCACACTGGTAAGCCACCCGGCCAGCACGACGCACCGTCAGTTGGACGGGTCGCAGCAACGCGCGGCCGGCGTCACGCCCGACATGGTTCGCCTGTCGGTGGGCATTGAACACATTGAGGACATTCTGTGGGACATCGATCAAGCCTTGTGCAAGGCGGTGGGTTGAATCCGGCGCGGCCGACGCCGTTGTGGCGTGCCGCTTGCTTGGTGGCCGCCAGCGCATCGGCGGCCGGCGTGCACGCGGCCGAAGGCATGTGGACCCTCGACAACCTGCCCCGCGCAGCGCTCAGGGCGCAGCATGGCTTTGAGCCCGATGCCGCCTGGCTCTCGCACGTGCAGCGTGCGGCGGTTCGGGTGGGCGGATGTTCGGCATCCATCGTGTCGGGGCAGGGCCTGGTGATGACGAACCACCACTGCGTCACGCGCTGCCTGACCGAGCTTTCCACCCCCCAGCGGCCGGTAAAGGCCGGTGGTTACCTGGCGCTTTCGCGCGAGCAAGAACTCAGCTGTGCCGGCCTGGAGGTGCTGCAACTGCAAGCAGAGCGCGATGTCACGGCCGAGGTGCAGGCCGCCACGAAGGACCTGAAGGGGGAAGCCTTTCAGAAGGCCGAAGACGCCGTGCGGGCGCGGCTGGCGCGCGAGTGCCAACAGGGCCAGGCCGCCACGCGCCGCTGCGAGGTGACGGTGTTGTACCGCGGCGGGCAGTACATGCTGCAGCAGTATGAGCGCTACAGCGACGTGCGCCTGGTGTGGGCGCCCGAAGACGCCATCGCCGCCTTCGGAGGCGACCCGGACAACTTCAACTTTCCCCGCTGGTGCCTGGATGTGGCCATGTTGAGGATCTGGCGTGACGGCAAGCCCGTGGCCACTCCGGTGCACTTCCGGGTGGATCCGCGCGGCCCACAGGCCGGCGAGGTGTTGTTCGTGCCGGGGCACCCGGGTCAGACCCAGCGCAGCCTGACCGTGGCGCAGTTGGAGCGCGTGCGTGAGCGGCTGGCCACCCAGGGCATCCCGGCGGCATCCGAGTCCCGTGGCCTGATGCACCTGTTGGCACAGCGGCCCGAGCCCACGCGCACGTGGGCCCTGCAGGCGATGAGCAACATCGAGAACGGCTTGAAGGTGCAGCAAGGGCAGCTGCAGGCGCTTTTCTCGCCGGGGATTTGGGCGAACAAGGCGGCCGATGAACAGGCCTTGCGCGCCCATGTGCAATCCAAGCCGGCCCTGCGGGAACAGTTGGGAGATCCGTGGGCCGACATTGCCCGCGCCCAGCAGGTACGGCGTGCGTGGGAGCAAGCCTATTCGCTGATCGCCGAGGGAGGCGCCTTTGCCGCGCCACACTTCCAGTACGCACGAACCCTGGTACGTGGCCCGCAGGAGCGTGCCAAGCCCGATGGGCAGCGGCTGCGCGAGTTCAGCGAGAGCGGCCTGTCGGTCATGGAAAGGCGCCTGAAGGCGGCGGTGCCCATGGACCTGGCCTTCGAGCGTGAGCGCCTTGAGTGGTCACTGACCCGGCTGCGCAGTCTGCTGGGGCCCGACGATCCGGTGGTCAAGCAGGTGCTGGGCGTGCGCTCACCCGCGCAGCGAGCCACCGAGCTCATACAGGGTTCTCGCCTGCACGAGGCGGCGGAGCGAACGCGTTTGTGGGATGGGGGCGAAGCTGCGGTGCGCGCCAGCGATGACCCCTTCATCGCCCTGGTGCGGGCCATCGAGCCACAGGCCCGTGCACTGCGCGATCGCTTCGAGGCCGAGGTACTGGCGGTGGAGCGCCAGGCCGCGCAAAGGCTGGCGGCGGCGCAATTCGACCGCGATGGCCGCACGCGATACCCGGACGCCACCGGCACGCTGCGCCTTTCCTTCGGCACGCTCAAGGGATGGCAGGAAGGCGCGGTGGCGGTCCCCACCCACACCGATGTGGCCGGTCTGCGCGCGCGTCACACGGGGGCTGCGCCGTTTGCCATGCCATCGACCTGGCAAGGCGCCGGGGCTTCGCTGCCGGCCGATACCCCCTTCAATTTCGTGACCGACCACGACATCATCGGCGGCAATTCGGGCAGCCCGATGATCAATCGGGACTTGCGATGGGTCGGCCTGGTCTTCGACGGCAATCGCCATTCCCTGGGCGGATCTTTCTTCTACGACGGCACGCTCAACCGCGCGGTGTCGGTGCACCCCGCGGTGATCCTGCGGGCCTTGCAACAGGTGTATGGCGGCCGGGCTTTGGCCGAGGAGTTGCTGCAATGAGCATCTACGACCAGGAATTGGACACCTGCGCGGCCAATCATGTGGCGCTGTCGCCGGTGAGCTTCGTGGAGCGGTCGGCCGAAGTGTTCGGTGACCTGCCTGCCGTGGTGCATGGGCATCGCCGCTACAACTGGGCGCAGGTGCGGGAACGATCGGCCAGGTTGGCCGCGGCGCTCCAGCGCTTGGGTGTTGGACAGGGTGACACCGTCAGCGCGATGCTGCCCAACACGCCCGAGATGGTGGAGGCGCATTACGCGGTGCCGGCCTTGGGCGCGGTGCTCAACACGCTGAACACCCGATTGGATGCGGCCTTGCTGGCCTGGCAGATGAACCACTGCGAGGCCAAGGTGCTGCTGACCGACCGTGAGTTCGCACCCGTGATGGCGCAGGCCCTGGCGTTGCTGCGTAGCCATCACGGACGCGAGGTGGTCGTGGTCGATGTCTGCGACAGCGAGTACAGCGGCGCGGGCGATCGCCTGGGCCAGCTGGAGTACGAATCCTGGTTGGCCGCGCACGAGCCCGTGGCCAGGCTGCAAGGGCCGCGCGACGAGTGGGACGCCATCGCGGTGAGCTACACCAGCGGCACCACTGGCGACCCCAAGGGCGTGGTGACCCACCACCGAGGCGCCTACTTGAACGCGGTGTGCAACGCGGCTACCTGGACCATGCCGCATTTCCCGCGCTACCTGTGGACGCTGCCGATGTTCCACTGCAACGGCTGGTGCTTCCCCTGGACCGTGGCGATGCTGGGTGGCACCCATGTGTGCTTGCGCAAGGTGGAGGCCGCCGCCATCTTGCAGGCCATCCGTGAGCACCGCGTGGACCACTACTGTGCCGCCCCCATCGTGCACTCGCTGATATACAACGCCCCTGACGAACTTCGATCGGGCATCACGCATCAGGTGCGCGGCATGGTGGCGGGCGCTGCGCCGCCGGCGGCCATGATCGAGGGCATGGCGCGCATCGGCTTTGACATCACCCATGTGTACGGGCTGACCGAGGTCTATGGCCCGGCCAGCGTGGCGGTCAAGCGTGAATCGTGGGCAGGCGAGGACCTCTCGGAGCAGACGCGGCTCAATGGGCGCCAGGGTGTGCGCTATGCGCTGCAGGAGGGCATGACGGTGATGGACCCGGACACGATGACCGAGGTGCCGGCCGACGGGCAGACCATGGGCGAGATCATGTTCCGCGGCAACATCGTGATGAAGGGCTACCTGAAAAACCCGGCGGCCACGCGCAAGTCGTTCGAGGGGGGCTGGTTCCACACTGGCGATCTGGCGGTGATGGAGTCCGACCGCTACGTGAAGATCAAGGACCGCAGCAAGGACATCATCATCTCCGGCGGGGAGAACATTTCGTCCTTGGAGGTCGAGGACGCGCTGTACCGCCATCCGGCGGTGCTGGCCTGCGCGGTGGTGGCCAAGCCCGATGCAAAATGGGGCGAGACGCCTTTGGCCTATGTGGAAACCAAGCCCGGCTCTCAAGTGAGCGCAGCCGACCTGATCGCGCATTGCAAGGCTTTGCTGGCCGGCTACAAGGTGCCCCGTGAGATCCGCTTCGAGGAGATTCCGAAAACCTCCACGGGCAAGATCCAGAAGTTCCAGTTGCGTGAGCGGGCCAAGTCCGCTTCGGCCATCGAGTGAAGGAGCCCCGGCATGCTGACGACCCACGACCCGATCCTGCTGCGCCATGACGATGGCCGTGGCGTGACCACGCTCACGCTCAACCGACCGCAGGCCTTCAATTCCTTGAGTGAGGACATGCTGGCTGCCTTGCAGAGAGAACTGGATGCGCTGGCCACCGATGATCGACTTCGGGTGCTCGTGATTGGGGCCAGTGGCAAGGCCTTCTGTGCCGGACATGATCTCAAGGAGATGCGTGCTCAGCCCTCGATCGACTACTACCGCAGCCTGTTCAACCGTTGCGGCAAGGTGATGATGGCCATCCAGCGTTTGCCGGTACCGGTGATCGCCAAGGTTCAGGGCATCGCCACGGCGGCGGGTTGCCAACTGGTGGCGCAATGCGACTTGGCTGTGGCGGCCAGCAACACCCGTTTTGCCGTCAGCGGTGTGAACCTGGGCCTGTTCTGCTCGACACCCGGTGTGGCCCTGTCACGCAACCTGTCGCGCAAGGCCGCCTTTGAGATGTTGGCCACGGGCGACTTCATCTCGGCACAGGAGGCACAGGTCAAGGGCTTGATCAACCGTGTCGCCGAGCCCGATGGGCTCGATGCCGCGGTGCAGCTGCTGTGCGAGTCCATCCTGAAGAAGCCGCGCGAGGCCCTGGCCATCGGCAAGGCGCTGTTCTACCGGCAACTGGAAAGTGGCATGGAAGCGGCTTACACCGATGCCGCGCAGACCATGGCCTGCAACATGATGGAAGACACAGCGCTTGAGGGCGTTCAGGCCTTCATCGACAAGCGGGCGCCCAACTGGGCCAATGGCGCCTGAGTCGCGGCAAAGCCGTCGTAGCAGCCGGGCCGGCCAGGTGCGGCCTCATTGGTCGGCGAAGGCCCGCTCAATGACGAAGTCTCCGGGCCGTGTGGTGTTGCCTTCCGCGAAGCCTCGTGCCTCCAGCAGACGCTTGAGGTCCTTGAGCATGGCGGGGCTGCCGCAGATCATCACACGGTCCTCGGCAGGGTTCAGCGGCGGCAGCTGCAGATCTTGGAACAGCTTGCCGGACTCCATCAGCTCGGTGATCCGGCCCTGGTTCACGAAGGCCTCACGCGTGACGGTGGGGTAGTACTTCAACTTGCCGGTCACCAGCTCGCCCAGAAACTCGTGTTCGGGTAACTGTTTGGCCAGCAGCTCGTGGTAGGCCAGCTCGTCCACCTCGCGCACGCCATGCACCAGGATGACCTGCTCGTAGCGCTCATAGGTCTCGGGGTCGCGCACGATGCTCATGAAGGGCGCCAGGCCCGTGCCGGTGGCCAGCATGTACAGGCGCTTGCCCGGCAGCAGGTAGTCGCACAGCAGGGTTCCGGTGGGCTTCTTGCCCACGATGATGGTGTCACCTACCTGGATGTGCTGCAGGCGCGAGGTCAGCGGACCATCGGGAACCTTGATCGACAGGAACTCCAGGTGCTCCTCGTAGTTGGCGCTGACGATGGAGTACGCACGCAAGAGGGGCTTGCCTTCAACCTTCAGGCCGATCATGGTGAAGTGGCCGTTGGAAAACCGCAGCGCCGGGTCGCGCGTGGTGGTGAAGCTGAACAGGCGGTCGGTCCAGTGATGGACGCTGAGGACTTTTTCTTCGTGCAGGGCGCTCATGGGGCCATTATCCCAAGATTGGCATGGCGACTAGGGAAACCACGGATCCTCGCGTGAGGGCCACAATGAAGGCCAAGACGTTTTGGTTCTGAGCTGATGCGCACCGCACCGGCGGACGCGCTCGGGGCCCGTTGGAGGAAAGGCAAGACACGATGACAGACCCTTTATCCAAGGCGGTCAACCCGGCTGAGCCCAGGTTGACCAGCCTCTCCCACGGGGGAGGCTGCGGCTGCAAGATCGCGCCCGGTGTGCTTGGCGAAATCTTGAAGGGCACCACCGCGATGCCCATCCCCCCGGAACTGATGGTGGGGATTGAAACCGCGGACGATGCGGCGGTCTACCGGCTCAACGACGAGCAGGCCCTGATCGCCACGACCGACTTTTTCATGCCCATCGTGGACGATCCGTTTGACTTCGGACGGATCGCGGCCACCAACTCCATCAGCGACGTGTACGCGATGGGCGGGCGACCGATCATGGCCTTGGCCCTGGTGGGCATGCCCATTAACGTGCTGTCGCCGGCCACCATCGGCAGGGTGCTCGATGGCGGGGCCAGCATCTGCCGCCAGGCCGGCATTCCGATCGCCGGTGGTCACACCATCGACTCGGTGGAGGCCATCTACGGCCTGGTGGCCTTGGGTCTGGTGCACCCCAAGCGGGTGCGGCGCAATGCCGACTCCAAACCCGGCGACCTGCTGGTGTTGGGCAAGCCCTTGGGCGTGGGCGTGATGAGCGCTGCCCTGAAGAAGGGCGAGTTGGGCGATGTCGGCTATGCCAGCATGATCGAGAACACGACCAAGCTGAACACGCCAGGCCCCGACCTGGCCGCGCTTGAGGGTGTGCACGCCATCACCGATGTGACCGGTTTTGGCTTGGCGGGTCACGCCTTGGAGCTGGCGCGTGGTGCGAAGTGCACGGTCGAGATCGACTGGCCTGCCGTACCCCTGTTGCGCGGCGTCAGAGAGTTGGCGCAGCGCGGCTTCGTGACGGGTGCCTCGAACCGGAACTGGGCAGGCTACGGGGGCGAGGTCGGTGTGCCCTCGTCGATGGCCCCCGAAGACCGTGCCTTGCTGACCGATCCCCAGACCAGCGGTGGCCTGCTTGTGTCCTGCGAGCCAGGAAGCGTGGACGAGGTGCTGGCGGTGTTCAGGCGCCACGGCTTTGCCGATGCGGCCGTGGTGGGGCGGGTGACAGCGGCGGCTGCGGCGCCCCTGGTGGTCAAGGCCTGAGGTAACTCACATCCCTGCGTAATTCGGCCCACCACCGCCTTCCGGCGTGACCCATACGATGTTCTGCGTCGGATCCTTGATGTCGCAGGTCTTGCAGTGCACGCAGTTCTGCGCATTGATCTGCAGGCGGTCGCTGCCATCCTCGTTCTTCACGAACTCGTAGACACCGGCAGGGCAGTAGCGGCTCTCGGGCCCGGCAAAGATGGCCAGGTTGTGGGCCACGGGCACCGATGCGTCGCGCAGGGTCAGGTGCGCCGGCTGGTTCTCTTCGTGGTTGGTGTTGCTCACGAAGACCGAGCTCAGGCGGTCGAAGGTGAGCTTCCCATCGGGCTTGGGGTAGTCGATCCGGGCGCACTGGGCCGCGGGCTTCAGCCTGGTGTGGTCGGCCTCGGTGCGGTGAATCGTCCAAGGCGCTTCCTTCAAGCCCAACTTGGGCAGCAGCCACTGCTCGATGCCGGTCATGAAGGCGCCCACCGTGTTGCCCTTCTTGAACCACTGCTTGAAGTTCTTCGATCCGCTCAACTCCTCATGCAGCCAGCTCTTCTCGAATGCGGCCGGATAGGCGCTGAGTTCGTCATGTGAGCGGCCGGCCTGAAGGGCCTCGAAAGCAGCTTCGGCACACAGCATGCCGCTCTTGATGGCCGCGTGGGAACCCTTGATGCGGGCCGCGTTGAGGTAGCCGGCATCGCAGCCCACCAAGGCCCCACCCGGGAACACCTGCTTGGGCAAGCTCAACAGACCCCCGGCCGTGATCGCGCGCGCGCCGTAGCTGACGCGCTTGCCGCCCTCGATGTGGGCACGGATCGAGGGGTGGGCCTTCCAACGCTGCATCTCCTCGAAAGGAGACAGCCAGGGATTTTGGTAATCCAGGCCGGTGACAAAGCCCAGCGTGACCTTGTTGCCTTCGAGGTGGTAGAGGAAGCCGCCGCCGTAGGTGTGGCTGTCCATGGGCCAGCCGGCGGTATGAACCACCAGGCCGGGCTTGGCCTTGTCGGCCGGCACTTCCCACAGTTCCTTGATGCCGATGGCATAGCTCTGCGGGTCCTTGCCGGCGTCGAGCTTGAAATGGGCGATCAACTGCTTGCCCAGGTGGCCGCGCGCGCCCTCGGCGAATACCGTGTACTTGGCGCACAGTTCCATGCCCAGTTGGAAGCCCTCATGGGGCTCGCCGTCCTTGCCCAGCCCCACATTGCCGGTGGCCACGCCGCGAACGCGGCCCTGATCGTCGTAGAGCACCTCAGCCGCAGTGAAGCCGGGGAAGATCTCCACGCCCAGCGCCTCGGCCTGTTCACCCAGCCACTTGGTGACCGCGCCCAGGCTGATCACGTAATTGCCTTCGTTGTGAAGGCAGCTCGGCACCAGCCAATCGGGCGTCTTGCGTGCGCCGCTTTCGGTGAGGAAGAGCACCTCATCGCCCGTGACCGGCTGGTTCAGGGGGGCGCCTCGGTCCTTCCAGTCGGGGATCAGTTCGTTGAGGGCGCGCGGGTCCATCACCGCGCCTGACAGGATGTGGGCGCCTGGCTCCGAACCCTTCTCCAGCACCACCACGCTGAGTTCGGTACCCTTCTCGGCGGCCAGCTGCTTCAGGCGGATCGCGGCGGACAGGCCGGCGGGGCCGCCGCCGACGATCACCACGTCGTAGTCCATCGAATCGCGGGGGCCGAACTGGGCGACAAGTTCTTCGG
>JACCEC012164321.1_pt1 | contig 25933 bp, 22 predicted proteins | sample 7450121 | NCBI WGS metagenome assembly JACCEC01 (sample SAMN15323455, study PRJNA562643) | freshwater metagenome | isolation source: river surface water | place: USA:Blue River Watershed | collected 2017-08-18 | reverse complement strand
TGCTTTTGCAATACGGTGCAGTTCCCTATGCCCAGATAAAGTACCGTGGTCAGTGATGGCAATTGCTGGCATCCCTAACTCAACTGCACGGTTCACGTATTCTTCTGGAGTAGCAATCCCATCAAATAAACTAAAATGGGTATGGACATGTAAGCCGACGTAGTTCATATTACCAATCTGCGTTGGTAGATGAAGTTACAGATGGGCCATCAAAGCCCAAATAGTATGCTTCTTGTTCGGCATAAGGAATCTTCTTAAGTGCGGACTCAAGAGGATAAGGCTCAATGTCCTTCCAATCAAATGGTTCCTTGTCTGGTGCTGATGGAATAAGTGTGTAATTGGTTTCAGTTCCCTTACCATTACGCTTCAACTTCCAGATTACGTTTGAGATGCTACCTGTTTCAAGTGCATACTCACGAATTGTATTGAATGATGACTGCTTGCTGATACCCATTGACCAGATTGCAACATAAGGTGCTTCAATTCCGTCGTCAACTAGCACGTTGCAATAAAAACGAAGACGGCCACGCCATCCTGCCTTTGGATCCTTGCGGTGCATTTCTTCTGCCCAGTCACGGCCTTCTGATTCCATTGTGTCTACAGCCTTGCGCTTGTAGTCCTTTGGATTTACGTGCTCCTTAACAACAAGTGCTAGTCCACGCTTTTCGTTATAGTTTGCAGAGTCCTCATCGAGTTCTTCGATGAAACGAATCTTTACAGATTGACCATCTGCAAGTTTTAGCCACTTTACCTTTGGCCCGTCGTTTTCATACTTTGGCTTGTCGAGCAGGGCATTGATGTTCTTGAGTCCCTTTACTACGCTCATATTATTCTCCTTTGTTTGTTATATTAGTTTAGCATAAGCGATATTGATTTGTCAAACTGAAACTCCAAACCCGCAAGTTCTTCGTCTGGCATATCGCCTATATCTTTGTATTTGTTGTTTAGTTTAATAACAGAAACACGACTAGAAAGTTTTTCAACTATCCTATCTTTCATGTTTCCTCCCGCCTCATCGTTATCAGCAATAACTATGATATTATTGAAATACTTCTGAAGCAATTCTATTTGTGTACTTGATACATTTGCACCAAGTGTTGCCACTGCTGGAAGTCCCACCTGATCAAGTCTAATGGCATCAAATGATGACTCAACTACATACACTCTATCAGACTTCTTTACTCTGTGCAAGTTAAAAAGGGTTTTGCTCTTTGGGAGTCCTGGTGTATTTTTAAAATCTTTTCCATCAATAGATCTTCCAACAAATCCTAGTGGTATACCGTCTGGGCTATGAACTGGAACTGTAACCATATCTTGCTTTTCTGAGTAACCTAAAGCAAATTTAATGCATGAGTGTTTTTCAATTTTTCTATATGTAAAATAATTTTTTGCTCTTTCGGAAGCAACAAGATTATTGTGTAGTCTCTTAATGATTAATTCATCAAACATCTTGTACTGTTCTTCTTTTACTAATACCTTGTCAATCTCTACAGCAAGATTGCTAACTTTTTCTTTGCTTTTAATAAATCTTGCGGATTCAAAATAAGTTCTTCCAGATGTATGCATTACAAGTTCTATAAGATCTGCAGATTTTTGACAAGAGAAACAGAAAAACATTCCGCTATCTTTTTGTACTTCTCCTGCTGGAGTTCTATGATTATTATGAAATGGACAAAAGATCATGAAGTCTGCATCAAGTTCAGACTCTACAGTTATACCCGATCCTGTAAGGACTCGCTTGACTTGTTCTGCGGAATAAATATTGGATTGGTTCCGTCTATTCCTGCTATCCATGTGCTCTTCCTTTTCCCTGCGTAGACTGCCTGTACTGATAGTTCAAATTCAAAAAAGTTCTTTATCTCATTATACCTTATAGTGAAGTCTGGGTCAAGATCAATTCTTGGAACATACCCACTAAGTTTCATCTCTGTTGTCAATAATCTTATGTACTCTTCTTTGAGTCTTCCAATCATTGAATCGTCGTAAATTATTCCATCAAGATAAAACCTTTTGATAGGCTTATGATGGTAGAAGGTTGGTGATAAGTTCTTCTTAATTTCCGACATATCATATTATAACTACTTATCTTCAAAGTCTTTATATCTATAATATCCCTTGTCAAAGTCACACTGAACCAAGAAATCTCCCATAAACCCGTTACGATTCTTTCTAAATGCACACTCAATGATATCGCTGTTGGTCCCTCGACCTAGAGCAAGCACCCAGTCAGCATCATAGGCAATCTGTCTAGACCATGCAGTCTGACCCAGTGTAGGAACTGTAGATAGATCATTGACATCATCTGGTGTGGCAGATGAGATAGCAATGATAGGAACTTCTTCACCAATTGCCATCAGTTTAAGTTCTCGTGAAAGGTTCTTCATTCGTACCGTTTCATTATCTGACTTTTGGTTTGGAGCCATCAACTGTAGATAGTCAACGATTACAAAGTCTGGCTTATACTGATCAATCTTTCCACGAAGCACTGATGGATTAATCTCTCCACCCTGATCATTTGAGATAATGTGAAACTCTGGCTTACCTGCAAGATTTTTTGCATGCCAGTCTTTAAGCATATCAATTTCAATCTCACCGTTACTTATCTTGCGGTGTGACCAGCGACCTTCTCCCATAATTGTAAACACACGGTTGCGGACTTCTGTCTCACTCATTTCAAGAGAAATTACCATTGGGCTCTTTCCTTGTTTCCATGCTTGTACTGCAAAGTACAGTGCAAGCCATGATTTTCCAATTCCTGGATAAGCAAGAAATACTCCAAGTTGTCCTGGCATAATTCCTGAAGGAAGATAGTTATCAAATCCTGGAAGTCCAGTTTTAATTCCAGATAAACCTAATGCTTGTTGCTTCTTTACATTCTCAAAGTATGCAATAGCAGACTCAAGGTCTGTAACATCAATGTCACGAATTGCTGCTGTGTTCTTTTTTAGTTCTGATGTTTTTGTGATTAACTCATTGAGGGCACCAGTTCCATTGTTGTTTTGAATTTCACTTGCTGCAGAACGAATAATATCTTTAAGACTGTCTGTAAGATACTCTCCCTGAAGTTCCTCTAGATGATGCTTTGTTGCACCAACACCTTGGACTGGCTCAAAGTCTCTAAACTTTTCAGTAACTAGTTCTGCTGGAGGAAGGGTAGAGTTGTTTTCAAAATATAGTCTAACAAAGTTCCAAATGTCTCCATGGGTCCTTAAAAGATTGTCGACATTGGCCTGCAGGAGTACGTGAATTTGCTTATCATTTAAAACAGCCGTAAGCAGTTTTGCCTCTGTATTATTCACTTAGCCACTCCTTTGCCATTCGTCTACGCTCTGCTCTCTCTTCATCATCTTTAACTTTATCTTTTTGTGCCTGCAATATTTTTTCTGCGTTATATGCAAAGTAACTCCATGAAGGATTCTCTGCAACTGAAAAGTAATACTCAAGTATATCGTAGCATCCTGGCAGCGTATATGATTCTACAAGGGCATCTGAAGCCCACTGCTCTACATTTAGATTAAGGGATGGCTTTGACTCGTACCTTGCGGTATGATACTTGCTGTATCTTGAAAGCAAAGCCATTCGGTCTTTGCGTTCTGCCATTATCCTTCAGCAGCCTCCGATTGGGCTTCCACAATCTTTGCCGTTAGTTTGTCTTCAACAAACTTGTATACACGCTCAAAAGCCTGATCAGTATTTTCTCCATCACGCTTTGAGTCTACAATACCAAGATCAAGTCTTAGTGACTGAAAGTTTCCTAGGTTAAGTGTGTACCCCAATGTAACAGATACCTTTGTTGATTCGTTTTCCATTTTATACCCTTCGTTAAATAGATTCATTCCAAATTGGAACAAACCGTCCATCTTCAGTTCTCGTATATGTAAGTATACCATCGCCCATTCTTCTTGTCAACTCTTGTTTGCTGGGCGTAATATCATTTGTAATTAATTTATCTTTTCTTGGCCTGCCAATATGATATGAAGCAAGTATATCACGAATGGCTCTAACTTGCGACTCTGAGTAGTATGATCTAACCTGAAAACCTCGTGCCCCACCCTTTTGAGATCCTGTTGGAAATGGTATAATTCCACGCTTCATTAGTGATGGCATATATTTTTTATGACGATTAACTAGTTCGGCAGTTTGACCAACTGTGTATGCTCGCTCTCTTTTATTTTTAAACTCACTAATCAAACAACTCTCAATCTGATCTTTATTAATATTATAGACAGACATAATTCCGTTGGAATGGTTGTAGTGATGAATTCTAACTAGGTCTCCATTAAGAAACCAAACCTTTTTATTACCTGGTATTACAGGTGACTCATTGTACTTTTCGCTCTCAATTGTTCCCTTTTTAGTAACCATTGGCCCTCCTGAGAATTGCTAGGTGGATGAAAGAACTTTCTTGATCCACAAAGTATGCAGTATAGTTCTAAATTGTTTATCTCTGTATACTGCCTGTCTATAAACATTCTTCCGTTACATTTTGTACATTTAATCACGAGTTTGGTATTCCAACCGCTATAAGGTTGATACCCATTGTTGTTTCTCCACCAAGGTTGAACTTAACAGTTCCTTCTACCTTTGATGTTGTTATGCTATTTATAGTTACTGTAACATCCTTTCCAGCATCGCTGGCTCCCTTATTATAGGCTGTTGCAGTTACAATTGGCGGATATCTAAACTCTTTTTCAAAGTCATGTGACCATGATAGGGATGTTCCTGCTGTTTGTAATGACGATGTAGAGACTTGCTCGTAGCCTCCAACAACGCTTGCTTCAGATGTCTTTACAGTCTGAGAGCCATTTCTCTCTGTGTCTACTACAAGATAACCTCTTTTAGATGGTGCAACCTGTGTGTACAACTCATTAACAGATTGAACAATTTGATATATATATGTCACATCTAGTGGCTGACCACGCTCAGGAACAGGTAAAATTGGCATACTATAATTATACCAGACTTACGATTCCAGAATCATAGACCTCTAAAGACTCTGTAAGTTTTGGTGATATTGATGATGCCTGTATGATTACCCTAACAGACTGTGTTCCATTTTTTAAAAAAGAATAACTCTGTGATCCTGTAGAGCCTACATATGTTGGCGTTGCTCCATCAAATCCCGCAAAAACATCATAGACTATTTGTGTTGAGATTTGGCCAGTAGACCAATTTACAAATACGCTATTGCCAATAATATTGACATCTCCTGGACCAATAATTACAGCCTCTGAACCAGTAACAAATATTTTTGAATATGCAGACTTTCTGTTTTTATCTTCTGCAACAATTCTGAACCTCACAACTCTTGAGTTAGAAGAAGTTACCTTACCAAGTAATTCTTTTTTAATGACAACATTTTTAATTCCTTTGTCTGCCATTATCCAACATCCAAAGCAAATCTAAACTCAATGTAGTTTGTTGTGTTTGCCGATTTAACAATTGGCTTTGACCCCACACTCTTGATTACAGAATACCCAGTCAAACCATAAAGAGAATTGGTTGATGTAATGTTTTCTAGTCTGAACCCATCCAAACAAACATAGAATAAATCAGATGGAGATCCAGCCTCAGTAACACATGCGTATATCTTTACTACTGCTACTTCTCGCCAATCAAAGTTGTTGGTTTTGTTTAAATCTTGGAATGCCTTTTTTGCAACAACATATCTATTTGTGGCAAAATTTGTTACATATTCTGCATTTCCAGAACTGTTGCTAACATCATCAATGTCTACCTCAAACCTTGCATACTCTAGGCTAGAGTTTAACCCTATGTGAGAAAACTCTATCAAAATCTTAACATTGTCTGGAACAGTGTTTGAGTTCGCAACCTTGTTAACAACAGAAAATGCCAACCTTAATTCATCCAGTGGGCTATTTTTTGTAAAGTCAACACTTGTTTCATTGAGTTTAATGTAGTTAGAACCAGACCCAACCTGTATTTTCCCAGATCCATCAAGCGTAAGGTTTGAGTCATTTCCAACCATAGCAATTATATTATTTAAAAATCTGCATCTTTCATTTCTTGCTATTCTTTCTGACTGCGTAAAGATTCTGTTGTCAGCATTTGTTTCAAAAACATTTACTGTTTGATTTATAATCCCGTTTTCAGACTCACCGTCCAGTGGCTCATAGCGAACTGGTATATCTATTGCTGTAGCATTAAATGGCTGGTATAGCCAGTTATCTGTATCTGCAAAAGAATAAATTGTTCTGCTATCAAAAGATCCAGCAACTGGGTTTGCTGCAGCAGAGAAGATACCCACCTCTGTTATTTCATATCTTTCTTCTGTTGGTAGTTGTGCAGTAAGCACAACCTTATCGACACCATCTTCATTAACAAAGCCTCTAGAGATAATTGGCACACGGAACATTTCAAAATCTAAAGACTGCTTTTGTGAGTAGTCCTGGAATAGGCCATCAGAAGCCACTGGAGTGGGTCCACAGCCTACAGCAATATGAGAAGCATATGATTGGGTCTGCCCAACGAGATACTTGGCTAAAAGATTTTTACCTATATTAGTTATCATTAATTACTCCCATCATATATTGTATCACTAAAAATGTCCCCGCTAGTTAGAATCTGAACCTCTACCTGCTCATTTTCCTTAACATTAACTAAATTAATAACCAAGTCTCCTGTTATTGGATCTATATAAACAGACTTACAATTAGGGACCTTCGTCCATTTAGTCTTATCTGTCTCCCCGACTTTTTCAATTAGATCATACCCTGTTCCACAAACTGGTAAGTGGTCAAAAATAGATAGCGACAGAGACTTAAAGTATGAGTCAGATGACTGAAGTCTCAAGACATTATTTGGGTTATACTGTAAATATAAATCTGTTAAATTTTTGATTGGTGAATATATAACCTTTTGACCATTCACAAGATCATGTCTTGATATTGTGGCAAGTTCATAGCCACCAATATCTTCAAACACAAGGTCTGTCATTGTCTCAATAGACATAACCTCATCATTAAAAATAATTAAGTCTGGTGTTGCAATCTTTACTGCATCATCACTATTTTTTATAACTGGCTGTGGTAATGCTGCTACAGCATCAGTTGATCCACTACCATCTATTTGACTTGCCACTATAACACCTCACTTAAAAATACTGTCATTTCTGGTCCATCAGAACTTCGGGAAAACTCAATATTGTATACAACAAATCTGCTATCTGGGCTTGATGCCATGCTTACATTATTTTCTTTATAGTCTAATGTAACGATGTCACCAAGTTGAATCGTTGGTATAGCAAATATCTTAACACCTACAGATTTTCTAGGCTTAGATGTTTTTTCAATCATCCACTTCATTAGGCTAGATGCCTCATCCTGTGATTGAATATACTGGGTGTTCAAAGAAAAATCTTTTTTGCCATATGTCATTCTGCTAAGTTTAATATCCTGATAGTCTTTTTTAAATTTAAATGGATTAGAAATTAACTTATCTGCAACAAATTGTGGATTAGACTCTAAACTATTTTTATTAAAATATTCATCAACCGTTAGATTATTGTTGGACTGCTGAGTAAATGTAATTCCTTGAATTCTTAGATAGTTTCCACTAGTCTCATCTAAACTTAATGCCGAATCAGTTGCATTAAATATTAAAAATTCAGCACCGTATGAACCTGCCCTAAACCCAGAAACAACATATCCCTTAACTTTATTAAATGTTGGAGATATTTTTGCAGTCAATGCTGGATATGCCTTATCATATTTAAAATTAAATGCTGCTGCTTCTCTCATTATGCTTCCAAATTCTTCAAAATACATCTTGTATCTTGGCGGTTCTGCAGATCCAATTCCAGAAAGATATGTATTCTGCACTAATCCGCTCATTGCATACTTTCTAAAAGACTCATTAGCATCTACTTCATAATCTCCAAATACTGAGTTAACTGGAACATCCAAAGAAAATGCTGTGTTCTGAGAATAATTATTTGACAATGCATAAACATTTTCAAACATTGCTCTTGATGAGCCTCTTGTAAATAATCCTATTCCAGAATAAACTGGTAGGGGATCGATATCATCTACTGTTTTAATTAGTTTCCCATTGATATATAGATAGAATCTTCTTGTCTTTCCTATGTCTTCATATTCTACTGCTAAATCATATACCGTTGGATTTTCTTCAGCAAACATTCTTGATTGTCCAGTAAAGTTTCCATCATCGACAGTAATTTTACCTAGACCACTCCAGAGGTTAATTGGAACTGCAACACCGTTGTTTGACTTTATCTTATAAAAGAAAATATTATTTACACTCTGTCTATCCTCTTTTGAAAGGTTGTCCAGTCCAAGGGCTGATATTTCAAAGTAGTATCCAACATTTGTTTTTGAGTTTAGCATGACTGCAATTCCAGCAGAACCTCCAGTAACATTAATGTTTTTGTCTGGAGTTGAGCCATTTACTACATAAAAATTAAAAGCACCATTTGCAGTTTGACCTGAGTCCTTGCTACTTTCTATTTTCCCAATAATTCTAACCCTTGTTCCAAAGTGCTTATACTTAGTATCTGGCAATGACTTATATACATATGAAACAAAGTCTCTTGGCTTTTGCTTTGTCGTAAAGTTTGGGCCTGTTAAACAAAGCGCAGAGGATTGAATAGAACCTGGTCTTGGCTGTGTTGTAGTCGTTATTTCTCCACCCATAACTGTTGACATAAAGTTTTTAATAAGTCCAGTTCTAGAAGATGTTCTTGCTAGTGCGTCAGAAGAGTATCCTTCTGCAGTAATTTTTCCAGCAGCCTTTAACAAATCTATTTCTGCCTGTGTTGCACCAGGCTCTATTGTTACTGTTACTTCAAGGTCTCCCAAATCTTTTTCAAAAAGATAATCAGAAACCATATAACAACCTTTTACATTATCATCAGACTTCCAGTAATCAGATATTCCAGCAGAGTGTGCCACAACAGTTGTACCAAACTGACCACGGCCATGCTTTTGAACTTCTCCGTTTTGCAACTTAATAACACCAGACTGCTCAAAATACTTCGGCTCAGAATAAATTCTTATAAGGCCAGTAGGGTATATCTTTCCATTAAATGGTAATTTAGAAAAATAGTTTTGATAATCTTCTGTTGACGTTATCCATACATTTCCAAAGCCAGTAACATTATATTGAACTGCATCATACTTTATAATCTCCCCCTGGGAATAAAAGTATCCATTGTATCTAGTAATCCAATATGCTGCTTCACCCAAACTAAATGTGTTATTAATTACAACATTATTTTTAACAATTGGAACGTCTGCAGAAAGATCAGAGTTCAAAGGTATTGCGCTAAGAACATACGCAGACTGTGTATTTACCTCATTATTGACAGACTTAGTATTTTCTGTTCCAGAAACTTCCCACAAAAGAGCAGGCTTATAGGTATATATTCTTTCGTCATCCAAAAGGCTTGCCTGCCTGATAGATCCTACGGATCTTTGTATATGTCTTGTCGTATAATTAATTACTCCATCATTGTAAACATTATTTGGCTGTGCTGATACTGAAATGACATTTGCAATTTTAGCCTTATCAAGTGTTTTATTTTTAATCTCTCTATCTTCAAACAAGTCATTTGTTCCTTTAAGTTCAAATGTTGTAGGCCTTTGATCTTTTGTTGGCATAATATAGTCTTTGCTCATCATAACAAAATTATTATATTCATCAAAGAACATTGCCGTCTGTGTTGATATTGCTAAATCTTGAAGCACCTCTGCAACGCTTTGATCTGGGCCAACAAAGAAGTATGGAATTATTGTTTCTTTTTCGTTTGCGACTCTTCTAAAGGTATAGTTAGAAAACCCAATATGGTCTAACAAAAGAGATACTGCAGAACTCACAGAAACCTCCGTCATTAATATTTGTGGTGCAGTTATTGATTCTAAATACCAGTACATGTCTCGTAATGAAAGAGATACCGTCTTTCCCATAAGGTCTTGTTTTGGGAATGAATCAGAATACAAAGTCTTTATTGGAACGTAGTAGTCCCATCCAGCAACATCAACAATAACCTCATAAAACTTAAATTGCACATGTCTATTTATATATTTTGCAATTATACTTGTAGTATTATTTTCGTTAAATGCTTGATCATAATCAAATATATTAATATCTCCATTAGAGGCTATCAATTGTCCCACTGGCAAACCACTCACTCCTAAGTCTGAGGCACTCTTATTGATTGAGTAGTCTAACGTCTTATCGGAAACATTCATGATCAGTCTTGGTGATATTTCTATAAGGTCAAATGTTGAGTCTTTAACATTCATTGCATCAACAACAATTCTAATGCCAGAGATATACTCGAACTCTCTGTACTGAATCTTGCCATCTAGTGCTCTTATGAATACACTTGGAGATGTTGCATCTGTAACAAAGTTTGTTAATCTATTTACTGTTTCATCCTGAACATACCAGCCATATTTTGGATTTACGATTGTATAGTCGCTTCCGTTCCAAATATAAAATTTTCCTATATCGCTTTCATTTTCTTTAATAAGGTATGCATATCCAACTACAGACTCTTCTGGAAGTAAAGAAATACTTGTATATATTTCTGCAAAAACAAAGTTTGATGTCCATTCGTCTGGAACCATTAGGCCGTATGCAATCTCCACATATCCATCGCTCTTGATAATTGGAGTTCCATCTGCTCTTGTTATTGAAGGATTAAATGATAAGACATCTTCCCAGTTATTATCTTTTAAAAACTGAATCTTCCATCTGCTAGGAACTTTCTTGTTTAAATCTCCAAAAAATGGGTCTGAAAATGCGCCTGTTGGTGAAGAAAATGGCCCCAAGTTTTCTGTTCCAGTATGAGTTTGCATCTTAATTACAACTCTATTTGTTGGAATTCTTTCTTTGTATACAACAAATGGACAAGCATCTTCTATAGAATTTTGAGAACCTCTCACTTTTGATGCAATGCCATACTCTTGCCCTAATTCTGTTCTGTATGATGTCCAGTACTTAAACTTATCATTTTTATCTGGCATGTAATATCTTGGTCTATCTGCCATAAAAAGATTTGGGTGATGCAACTTTCCGTTCTCAAAAAATACAGCCTTATTGATTCCAGACCTTGGTCTAAACTGCTCAAAGCATGCCTCTAAAGAATATAAAGTTTTTAATTTTTCTTTCTTTGTTAAGAATGTTGTTGGTATGTCATCATTATCAAAAGTTCCATCAACAACAACATCAGCATCAGTTGCTCCAGTATAAAAATTCCCAGAGTCATTAATGTCAAAACTTGTAGGAAGCGAAGAATAAATAGAGTCAGATTGTGTTGGTCTATACCTATAGTTTCCAATATGTTTGATATTGGTAGGTATATTCATATTCCACTCTGCTGTAATTATCGACTTGTTTCTTACAGTTGAAGCAGTCTCTAGAAATGTTTGCAGGTCTTTATCTTCAAACATTATACCTCTTCCAGACTTATTGAGACATTCCAGTAGTCAAAATTGCTTCCTCTTTTTTCAACAGAGTATGAAAAGTCACTAATAAACATTTCAATAAGTTGATTGTACTGCCCAAGGTGGTCATATGGATCTGGAGTTCCTTTAAAAATACCTTTTCTGTCATAGGCGAGAAACACCCAGAAAGATCCTTTATGAGAGTCATACCATTCAAGCATGTCTGCTCCCCCTGCTCCACCATCAGTTGTGTAAGCCCTATACGGAGAAAGACCAGTTATTGTGTCGAATGTTGGAACATTTGCATGCGATCTAGATGGAATCATGTTCCAACTTGTACTTAGTGTGAGTTTATCTGCAATGTGGTATGATCTCATACGACCATTAATCATTCTTTCTCGCTTTTCAATTCTTTCTTCTGAAAACTCAAGTGGCTGTCTATTGTCATCAGTTATTAATAAAAATTGATCAAGCAATGTTTGATCTTCAACACTAAGAGGGTCTACGCCAATTTCATACCCATTAGGAACATATAAACCATTCTTAAGGGTTCCAGAGTTTTCAGACCATAGCATTCCGCTTGGTCTGTTGTATTTTTTACGACCCTGTATATAGGTTACCCTAGGATCTATCTCTTCATCGGCCATTTAACGACACCCCTCTAATTCTTCTATCATCAACACGCTTAATAGTTGACATTACTGTCTGTGCAATATCGTTTGGATTTGCATCTGTTTTTGCATTAACTGTTAATGTATATGTATTATTATACACTGTACCGCCGATTGAATCACCATTATTAATCTTTCTCATGTTATCGACTCCGTATGTGTCTACAGCATACTTGCTCATGATAAATTCTCCTGGTGTTAGCATTGCTGGAACAGTATCAGTTCCCTTTGCAAATCCACCAACCGCAAAGTACTTAGGAATTATTCCACCCTTTGCCTTTTTTATTGGCCAGTTGCCAAATGCGTTGGCTGCTGCTGCATTACCACCAAACTTTTTAAGATTTGCTTCGTCCTGAGCCTTCTTTGCTGCTGCAAGTTTTGCTGCACCTGCTGCTGCTGCCTTTTCTTGTGCAATCATTCCTGGTGTAGGGGCCAATGCTCTCTGTACAACTGCTGCGTTTTGCTGTTCGTATAGACTCTTTAGGTGAAGTCCTGGGGTTGTTCCAGCATTTTTCATTACATCGTTTACATTCATTTTTTGCTGGAAAAGCATCAAATTCTTTTTAGCATCTTGCGCTATCTTATCAAGATCTTTTCTATGGAGCATTGCATTGTTTGCAAATGGATCATTCTTAGTTCCAGTAGGTGTTGATCCTCCTGCAGAACCACCAGTTGATCCTCCTGTAGAACCACCTGTAGAACCACCTGTAGAGCCACCTGGGTTAATCTCTATACACCTTCCTTCTTGACTCAGGAAGTATCCAGGTCCACATGGGTTTGGTTTTGGCGTTGGGTTTGGACCTGGGTCTGGGACAGGATCTCCTGGTACTGGTCCTGGATCAAAACCTCCTGATGGGATAATGATATCTACTTGCTCATTCTTATAAGCATTAATTAGTTTATCTACAATACCTCTTGCATTATCAATTGCCTGCTTTGATCTACTATTGTTAACTCTTGCTTCATCAATTCTATTTTGGAAGGTCTCCCACTCTCTTCTAAGGGCCTCTAGATTTCTAGTAGACTCTCTTAATGGAATACCCAACTCTCTTATCTTGTCTTGCTTGGGCTCGATAACCTTTTCTTCTAATTCAAAAATATAATCTTCTAGGTCTTTAATTTCTTTTTCAAGAACTTTTCGAGTCTTTCCATCTTGTGTAACTCGTGATAACTCATAATCCTTAGACTGCTGAAGGGCTTCTCTCTCTTTTGTGACAGCATCTGCTGCTGCTTGTGCTCTCATATCCTGAGCAGCCTTTGCTGCTGCTGCAATATCTCCAGATGTCAATGCTTCTGCAAGAGTTAATTGGCCCTTTTGCTGAGCAGAAATAGCAGCATTGGCCTTTTCAACATCATCCAATGCCTTAAGTCTTTCTTCATACTTTTCATTAATCTTTTCTTCTTGCTTTTCGATTGCTCTTAACGCTGCCTCTTTATCATCTATATCGTATTGAGCCTTATCAATTTTATCCTGAGCCACATCAATTTCTTTTTGTAGATCGGTTGTGTCTGCTTCAAACTTTAAGCGCAGTCTTCTTTCTTCAACATCTGTTTGCTCAATTGCCAAAGCAAACCCTTGATCAAAAATCTTTTGCATTCCTTCAATAGATACAGCGTCAATCTGTAATTGAACCTTTTCTTTATTTAAAGACTTTTGCAAAACCCTTAAGAAATCTTCAAAACCCTTTGAACCTGGTTTTACACTTGACAAATTAACAAGTGCCTTTTTTAGATTTTCACTTTGCATAATGGCATTAATCTGCTCTTGACTAAACTGCCCCATAACCTCTGTCATTCTTGTTAAAAGTTTTACATTTGCATCTAGTTCTGTTTCTTCTGCCTGCAATGCCTCAATAGCAATATACTCTTTCTTTTTCTTTGTTGCTTCCTTCCAGGCATCTACTATTTTTTTGACTTCTTTATCTGATAACTTTTTATTTGCAATTGCTGCTGCAAAGGTTGCATCTGCTACAGCCTCTAAAGCAATAGAACCTTCAACACCAGCGGCCTTTAGCCTTGTAAGTGCAGTTGTTTGATTTCCAATCTGCTTAGACATTCTTTGCTGATCGCTAACAAATTCTCCTAGTTTGATGGACTGTAATGCATCCCCTATACTTTTTGCTGTATCCTTGATTGCTACAATGTTTCCCTTTGTATCAAACTTAAACAACTTCTTCTTTTGTGCTTCATACTCCTTTGGATCCATACCAGTGATAAGATCAATTAAGTCTTCTCCAGCACCTAGTTCTCTCATGTCATTTTCAATACCGCTAAATACGCTAATTGTTTTGCTGCCACCAAATAATTTATTGAGGGCCTTTGACGATGCTTCAAATCCTGTTGTAACAGCAATCTGATTTTTTCTTACATCCCTTAGTTTCTTTAGAAGATCATCCAAAGGAGATGAGTCTGGACCCTTTTTTTCATTAGTGTTAACTGGTTTAGGAACGGGTGTTGATACAGGATTTGTATATCCCTTTGCAATATATGTTGCAACGCCTGTGCTTTGAGACAACCCCTTACCCTTAAACTCATTGTTTGCTGCTGCTATAACATTTGGATCACCCTTGCCAACGAGATAGTTAACAACTAGGTTTTTGCTTATTGTATCCTTACCCTCAGAAAGTGCTGCCCAGTCTTGCTTGACACCAGCAAACACTGCTGGATTTTCTCCTGCAAGCCTTGTTATAAGGGTAAAGTCTAGTTTTTCTGGAAGTGGTGCAATTGCAGTAAGTGCATTTGTTGCAACCTGTACCTGCTTTACGCCATTTGTTTTTAAATTTAGAGTAATTCCATACTGATCCTTAAACCTAGATAGAGCCTGAACTGCTTGTAAATCAGTATCAAATGATTCTTTATTTTGATTTACGTAATTTAGCAATACACTTATTTCTGGTGCCTTTGCTCCTGTTTTTGAAAGTAGTTGGAACATTGTGTCTGCATTTGCAAATCCTTGCTCTTCTATTAAAAGATTAAATCTGCCTTCAAGATACTTGTCCTCTGTTCCTGCTTTCAAAAGTCTTATGATGGTGCTTGGACTCAAATCTTTTGAAGCAAACCCTAATTGAAGATTTGTTTTAAATGGGCTATTTGCAAGTAAGTTAAGTTGATCTTTTGCCTGCTGAACAAAAGTTTTAACTGCATCAGAAGAATCTTTATATGCTAAATCAACTGATGCATTAATTGCTTTTGTAAACTGATCTCCAGACAATCCCTGAGACAAAGTTCTTATTTCAGCCAATGTGGTTTTGTTTGCCTGATTTAAAGCATCAACCTTTTTCTTTCTTTCATCTTCAAGTGCCAATGCTTCTTTGTCTGTTTTTGCATTTTGTATTTTTATGGCATACTGCTTGTTTAGTGAGTCTACATTTGCCTGGTTTAACTGAACCGCTTCTACTCCAATTTGAACTGCTGCTGCATCTAGTTTTGTATTTCTTGCTACAGTTTCTTGAACAGCAAAGCCACCTGGATTAATAGGAAGATAGTCTAAAACCTTCTTCCACCATGGCAGTGATTTTTCGACTGCAGCCATATTTGCTCCAGTTAGCGCTTGATCAAAAGCATCTCTTACATTGTTCATCGATTCTGCTTTTACCTTTAGCGCTACAGAAAGAGGATCGGTTAAAAGGTTTTCTCCGTTTGGTCCCAAAAGTTGTACTAAGTTTCCAGTAATTTCTGCTGGAATTGTGTAGTCACCTAATTGCTCTCCAAGAGCAGATGCAATACTCTTTGCTTGATCTGTTGATATAACACCCTGCATTACTGCCTGAGCAAGATTTGTAGAAATATTTTTTCCAATTGCCTGCGTATCAATACCAGCCTTTGCTTGCTTATCGATATCAGACATAAGGGTTTTGCCAAAATCACTGTCTAAAATAGTTTGACCAGAACGTCTTTGTCCCTCTGACGACCCAGACACAATGTTTTCTCTTTTTCTTCTTGCTGCCTCTGTTGCACTTACCTTACCCGTAACCATAGATAGTGCTTTAATCTTTTCAGCACCCATTGACATGGACTTTGCAAGTTCTATGCCCTCGGTTCTTGCCTTCTTTATGCTTTCATTAAACATATAGATTGTTCCAACTATTGCTCCAATAGCAACGGCAGCGATTCCAGCCTTGCTTGCTAGTAATGGCATAATCATAGAAAGAGCCATCATTGGCATCATTAGTTTTTGAGCAGCCTGACCAACTTGACCAGGTATCATTGATGCAGCCATCATTACGCCAGAGGCAGCCATCATCTTGCCACCTGCACCCATTCCAGTGCCAGACTGTCTTCTTTCTGCTCTTCTTTCTTTTAACTTTTGAGAGTATGCAGACATCCTTGAGCCAAGTGTTTGCTTCTTTGATGAATCGGCTGCTGCAGATGTAATCATTGATGCTGGATAGGCTGCGTTCTTTCCAAGGGCGCTTCTCTTTTGTTCTTTTGCTAAATATCTTCTTAATGATTTTTGATTAGCATCAATTGGTCCAGTACCGTATAGCGCTGTTCTTGATGCTGCAGCCTTTGATTGTGATCCTTGAACAGTTGCTGCTCCAAGTGCTTGACCTGTTGCTTTCGCATCATCAATATATTCTCTTGCTCCTAAAACCAGTCCAGCACCTGCGTCTTGTCCTACCTTACGCATTCTGCGTGATGGAGACTTAGTTTGTAGCGCTAGTGCTGCTGCGTTTGGTAATTCTTCTGCAATTGCTTGAATCGCTTGCTGATTTCTAATTGTTAAATCTCTTAGTTTTTTTGGCTGTCTTGCAAGAACTTTTTCTCTTGCTAGTGCACCTTGACCAACTGCGTCTGCATACATTACAAAGTTTCTGCTTGTTTGTTTTTCAATAGCAGCATTTGTCTTTGAGTCTGCAGCGATCTTACGCAAAGCCTTACCCTGAATACTTAACTGTTCATCAGTTAGGGCAACACCATTATTTATGTTTGACATAATAGATGTAATCTGCGATTCTGTTGCACCAGTCTTTACCAAGTACTCTTGATACAGTTTTCTGTATCTTTCAGATTTCTTAAGACTTTCAAGAATTGAATTATTCTCTGCACCAGTTTGAGGAGTCCATACTGCGCTATTCCAGGCTGGTGACTTCATTCCAGTCTTTATGCCTGTCTTTACACCCTTTTGTTCTTTTGACACAGCAACTGTATGTGATCTATCAATCTGTGTAGCATTAGCAATTTGTGACTGTGTTGCTCCATACTTTTCTAGTGTTCGTCTTATTGCCTTTGCAGAGGCTCTTGCTGGCGCCATCTCTGCTGCTGCTGCAACTGATCCACGCTCTCTTCTTAATTGATCTGCAGGACTTCCTAGTGATTTAGGGGCAGCATATGCACCTCCGCCACCAACTCTTTTTTCTGATTTAGATGCAAACTCTTTACCTAGGTCTGCAACCCTCTTGCCTTGTTCTTGAGCAATTCTTCTAACTTCTTTGACAAACATCTTTGTGCTTATCTTTGTTTCTGATGCAAGATTCTGTAATGCCTGAGCAATTATGTCATCTACTGTACCAATGCTACTATCTATTTTTGCTTGGATTGCATTGATAGTTTGTGAACCTGCAGGGAGTGTATAGTTACTGCCACCAAACTTTACAGACTTAGAACCAATAATTCCAGCGTTCTTGTAGCCAGGAATATTGTCTGCAATTAATCCCTGAACAAGTCCAGGATATTTATCAACAACTGGTGCAGATATAATTGCTTCACCATCAGAAGCCATGATTGGAATTAGGTCAGACCTAGGTCCTCCAGGACCAGAAATAATTCCACCATTTGCAAACTTTTTAGCAGCCATTCCAGGACGTGCTGCACCTGGCATACCAAATGCTCTTTGTGCTGCCATTGCTTTTTGATATGCTAAAGCCAATGCTCCGACTGCTGATGCTTCAGATGTAAATGTTTGCTTAAGTCTTTGATGAACTTGATCAAGAGATGCTGCAACTGCAGATGCCTCAAGTTGTTCTTTAGTTAAGTAGTTTGTTTGCTCTCCAAGAATCTGTGTGGACGATCCAGCCTTTTGAAAGCCTCCTCTTAATGTTGCAAACAATTTAATTATATTTGCAACACCATTAGCAAGCAAACCGAATGACATAAGTGCAAGCGGACCAATTGCTCCAAGGGCTACTGTTAGGATGGTGATAAATCTCTTGCTGCCGTCGCCAAGATCGTTAAACTTATCCAGGATCTTTGCAGCAAACTCAACAATTGGAGTTAGTGCTTTTAGGAACTGCTCTCCAACTGGAGCAAGAGTTACTTTTAAGTCTTCAATCGCTTTCTTAAACTTATACGTTGTTGTTTCTTCAATCTTTCCTAATTCTCTCTCAGATAAGATTGCCAATTCTTCTGTTGTATTTTTTGTAAGTTCTAGAACCCTTGATGCCTGTGTGCCTTCTGCTGTTACGTTTTGAAATAATGTTGAAAGACGAGAGAACTGGAACTTTCCAAATAATTGCTCGATTGCTCTTGCACGGTTAAGAGGATCTAGTGTATCTAGCGCTTTAGAAAATTCAACAACTGTAGACTTGACATCTCCCTTATTTGCCTCAACGATTCCCTTAATATTGATACCAAGATCTCCAAGAAATGCACTAGCCTTAGCAGACGGATTAATCAGTGATGCAAGACCAGACTTAAGTGCGTTAGCACCTTCTGACGCATTGATTCCGCCCTCCTTCATTGCTGTCAAGAAGAATGCCAAATCCTCTACATCTCCACCAAGTTGCTGAACTACTGGTCCAGCCTTTGGAATTGCCACAGTTAGGTCTTCAATAGACACAACAGTTTGGTTTTCTACTGCGTTCAAGAAGTCAATCTTTTTAGTTAAATCTTCTGCAGCAACACCAAAAGCATTTGTAATTGATATGGTTGTTTCGAGTGCTTGCTCTTGCTCTACACCGCCAAGAACTGCCAGTCTTGTTGCCTGTGCAACCTGTGCAGTTAGTTCTGCACCCATCTTTCCTTGTGCTGCAGCATCTGCTGCCATCTTCATTGTTTCTTCTACTGCTACACCATACTTTGTGTACTCTCTTGCCAGAGTCTGTATCTGGCTAACCATCTCATCTGTTTGCTCTTTTGTTGTAAACATGTCACCGTAGACACGCTTAAATCTAATGGCCTGCTCTTCCATTGCCATGAAAGTTTTTGCAGCAGCAGTTCCAAGCATTGCAAGCGGAACTGTGAAACCAACCATCAACTGGCGACCAGCCCACTGTGTATTCTTACCGAAGTTTAGAAGGTTTGTAGAGCCTTGCTTAAGAAGTTGGTTTAAAAGTTGTTGTCTTTGTGCTGCCATGGCTGTTTGTGTGCCAAGGTTTTTCATATCAAGTGCTAGAGGTCTTACTGCAATTGACTGAATTGCTCCGTTTGCTCCACGACCCATCTTGATATATTGGGTCTGAACATCCTTTACACGTTCACGGGCTACCTTATTTATTGTTTCAAATTCGGACTTAAATAATCTACCGAAACTTTTTGTGGCTGCTCCAGTATATCTAAAATACTCTCGTGACGTTAACTTATTTTTTTCTAGTGCATCAGTAAATGACTCTGTGCTAGATTTGACTGATCGCATTGATGCTTGGAATTTACCAGTGGCATTTATGCTGTTCATCAAGTTTTGGGCTTGATTTGCTGAAACTGCTGATGCTGCTGCACCAGACTTTGACATCTGTGTATGGAAGGCTGATATTTGACGTTGCAGAAGTTTTAGACTTGCTAAAGCATCAGACGTATCAATATTTACATTAATATTGGATTGAACATCAGCCATCCATTAACACCTCTTTATTTAGTTATTTACAAGGTTGCCAAGCAGTGAAGCGTCTGAAAGTCTAATTCCAGATGCCTCTTCGACGATCTTGTATACTGTTGGAAGATCTAGATTTTCTTCTAGGGCTTCCTTGTCTTCCGCCAATTCTGGCTTGTATTGCTTCATAGCGATTTGAACGCAATCGATAAGTAGGTCCATTGACTTTTCATTATCTTCTGCTACCTTTGCGATATCTTCAAACTTCTTCATAAATGGACGAAGTAGTGATATCTTTAGTGGTCTTACCTTGATCTTTGTTCCGTCGATCAGAGTTACTGTTTTTTCTTCAGTGGCGGTTGCCATTTATTCCTCCTTATAAGGTTTAGTCAATTATACCATAGCACAGGCTTATTTTTTTCTATTCGTATGATTCATAATCTAAGCCCATACCAATACCAAATCCAGCCATTTCTGCATTCTTACCTTGAAGGGCAAGAATATCGTTGCCGTCAGTTGCAGTTCCTTTACTAAAGACCCTAGCCTTCATATCTTCCCAAGCATTCTGATTTCCAGAGTTTTTATCTAAATCCACGCCCTGCATAGCAGCAGCAAACTTTTTATCACTGTAGTCCAGTTCTCTTTTTATCTTAATAGTTGCAGTTAGTTCAGCCATAGATAACGATTCCTCTAATTCCTCATAATCTTTCCATATGCCGATAAGGAATGCCTCTGACTCAAGTTTTGCCAAATCCAAGTTGTCCCAAGATGATCCACTGTCAACCGCCTGAGATTTTACAGTGTCTTCAGATTTTTCGTTAATTTTAATACCTGCTGCAATGTCTATTACTTCATATATAGTTGGTAGGTCTAAATTATCCTCTAGTTCTTCTACTGTCTTTATATATGAAGCATACTGCTGCATTGATATTAATGCACAATTAACTAAAACAGATATAGACTCATCGTCTGTCTTTGCATTTTTTATTTTTTCAAACTCATCCAAAAACTCTCGAAGATATTTTATTTTTAGAGGGGATGCGGAAATAACAGTTCCATCTACTAAACTAAATTGTTTTTTATCATAAACTCTTGTTGCCATTATATAAGTATACCAAACAGAAAGGCCCAACCCCGAAGGATTGAGCCTCTCATATATTAAGTTGTATTATGCTGCTGTTAGTGAACGATCTACGATCTTACCGTATGATGCGTCGTCATTTGGAAGAAGACGGAATGATACTTCAAACATTGAAGCCTCATCACGCTTTGCTGATACTGTAACATTCTCAATTGAGAGTGCACGGTATGCAACATAGATTCTTTCCTTTGGTGTTGAAGAAGAACCAGATCCTGGTCCTACTGCTACGAGACCACGCTCTAGTGGTACGTCACCAATATCTCCAGCAGACATCTTCAGAGTAGTTGCACCATTTGCGGTTGTCTTGTCTGTGTCATCTGCTGCAATAGCGACTAGAAGATTTTCTAGTGTTGCTTCTGCAAAGGCTGTGTTTAGATTAACTGTCATACCCTGCTTGAATAAACGAGCAACGTCTAGAAGTTGATCTACTGCTACCTCACCGAAGTCTGGCTGGAAAGCAAGTTCCAAACCATTTGATGTGTATCCTACGTTTGTGTAGTTCTCATCATCAAGTGTCAGTGTTTCTCTGATCGATGTTACTGATTGTGAAAACGATGGAAGGTCGATTGCTGCTTGAGCATCGGTGATCTTACCATCTTCGTCTAGTCCGATTGGACCTGCATCATGTGTAAATAGTGCTGCTGCACCCACGATGATGTTACTGCTTGAACCACGGCTATATGCCATATATTCTCACCTCTTTCATTTTTATTAAAAGGGCTTGTTTCCTCACCTTAATTATACTACCATTTATTGAGGGTTTAGCCTTGGTGCCAGTCGTAGTCTATGATGATTTTGTTACCCGCATACGTACGGGCTGTGCCAAAGTCTACAATATCTCTGGTTTCTTCAAGTTGATATATCTTGAAGTTATGGAAAAATACTGGCTTAGACTCATCTTCCCATTCGCCTGGATTTGCTGCAGCCCACTCGTTCAAGTCTTTTGCTGAATCATCAGCATTATCTAGTAGATCACTTATCTTCTGCTGAGTCACAACCATCTTTGCAGTTGCGTTTTCTCCTACTGCATAGAAGTAGTAAAGTAGTTGTTCGCACTTAATATATGGGAAAGGCATTCTTCTCATTTTAAACATCCTGTCATATACCGCAAAAACCTCATTACTCTGCGGGAATGTGGTAGTTAGATTTTCAATGTCTGTTGGTAATGTTGGGAAGAAATATGTTGTTCCTGGCCCAAAGTCTTCTAGATCTATCTTTGATGCAAGATATTTATTAATAATTGTAGGAGGATGATGAATATTAGCCATTATACAACCACCCCTGCGTTAGCAATCCAGCGATATCCAGTGGATACTCCCTTAGATCTACCAAGTGACTTTCCAGCGTTCATATCTTTTCTATACACTTCTGGATTTTCTAAATATGCTGCTATGCCACTAACTCTTAAAAATGCTTGTGAAAAATATCTATTAAAAAACATATCAAACACTTTTTCAAAACCACCTTCTACCTGAGATCCTCCAGGATTATCAACTCTTACTGGACCTTTTGTAAATACTGTTTCTCCATTTTGATCAAACGCTAAAACCTCTGCAACCTTTGGTCTGATTGTAACAGGTACTCCTTCTTCCATAATTCTTGCCTTATCATAAAAAGGTGTTCGTGACCCATTCTTAATTGATGTTGACTGGCTAAATGATGATTTAAAAGATAGGCCAAGATTACTTGTTGTGTATGAAATGTTATATAGTCTTGCCTTTGGGCTTCCTGTTTGATTCCACTCATATATATGGTGAAGCATTTCTGGATTTACTCTTGCGTTTGAGTCTATAAACTCTTTCATCAGTTCTACTGTTTCTACTCCTACTGTCTTTAAGAATAAGGTCTTTCCCTTTTGAATACCCTCTAAAAATCCTACAGAATACTCTACAATATTATTCATTTCTTTTTTAAACTGATTAGAATTAAATATGGCTCTCATACATCACCTGTTTGATTTTCTGATCTTCTTATAACAACCTTGTAGGATTCTATTGTTCCAAATGGTCCTGTAAAAGGCTCATAGGTTGCTATCTCAAAAAGTGTGCCCTTGCCAGATCTTGGGCCAGAAGTTTCCATATATATTAAATTTCCCTCTTGATCTTTTATATCGGTGATCAAAACATTCGTAAGAGCATTTTTGTTATCTAGAGAAGAAATTCTTATGTCAGACTTTACTCTTCCAACAAGCAGTGAATGCTGAGTAATGTTTATATTTGGCTTTACGTCTTCCTTAAATGCTGATCCACCAGAGGTAAAACTACATGCAAAAATTCTATCTAATACCCATTGCTTCTTTATTGCACCGTACTGACCCTGTTCGACTATTGGGTGATAAACAGATGCTTGCATTGGAAACATAAAATCTGGTGTTTCGCAAACTGTCATTACAGCACCCCAATTTTTGTAATAGACTTAGTATACTTAGAAAGTATCTTGTCTACGATTATATTTCCTGTTCCTTCGAAAAGACCCTTATCAAACTGAATTCTAAATTGATCTGTATTGTAAGAAGAAATAAATCTCTTGTAATAGTCTAATTTTCCACATTCAATGTCGTGGATAAGCATCTCTGTTGCTCTAACAATATCTGACGGAACAGTTGTATATCCGTGTTCGACTGTTATTCTGTAATCCCATGTATTTCCAAATCCTCTGTAGACAAACTGTGGGTCCAAAGAATCAGATGATGCTGCTGGCAAAATCAATGGTGCTGACTCAGCACGGTTAATGTTGTCTGTAGACTTTTCAACAATTGCTGTCTTGTCCGATGTTACCTCAAACTGTCTGTCTTCTACTAATTTATTATTTTCGTATACTATTAAAACCTTTTTTACATCATCCCAGATAGGCAAATAGTCTGATCCAGTTCCTGTAAAATGTAAAACCTTTTTTCTATAGTAGAAGCCGTCTGGAACAATTGAGTCAATTACTGCTCTTGCAATTTCTTCATTAAGAGCATATGCTGCTATATCAGTTGCTGTCGTTGCTTTTGTTGATGGGTCCACATATGGTCTAAATATTTCATATGTTTCATCTTGTAGAATTACTTCATCTGATGTTCCAAGGTCTGCTACAATCTCAACTCTATAAGATGAGTCATACTTTCCTGGTAAAGAAATTTCTAACACCTCTCCTGAAGAAGAGTCAGAAAATGTAGATGTGGATATTGAAAGGTCCGCCATATCTGTTATAGTTACAGTTATATCTGATGATGCAACTCCCGCAGGAATTACAAAATTAACAGGTATCTCTGCATATGGCGAAACTCTCAATATCTCCATCTTTAATTATCCAAAAGCCTTCTTGACTTCATCTGGTGTAGCAATGCGAACATGCCCACGAGTTAGCCACTTATCTGCTTGCGCCTTTGTAACAATATTGTAGCCCTTAGAAACTGAGCCAACTTCTTCCCAACGAACGCTCTTTGTTGAGTGAATTGCTACCTTGTCTGAAAGGTCTGCTTCTGGCTTAATTTTCTTCTTTGGACCATCTGCTGCCATTGAACCTATTGCGCCTGTCTTTGTAAAACCTAGTGATTGAACTGGCTCTTCTGCTGCAGGTGCTTCGACAACTGCTTCAGCAACTGGTGCCTCTACAACTGGTGCCTCGACAACTGCTTCTACTACAGGCTCTGCTGCTGTTTCAACAACTGGTGCTTCAACAACTGGCTCTTCAACATTATGTGTTGTAAACGGATTATTCTGATTATTTTCCATTTGTATCCTCCTTGTTTGTATTATATCATTAAAGTATTAAGGGGGACAGGAGAGTGAACTCCCGCCCCCCATTAAAGGTACTGTCTACAGATTAGTCTTCTGAAGCAGCGTCAGCGAATGCAATTGCATCCTCTTCTTCCCACTGAATACCAAAGCGGACGAATACTGTGTACTCAATTGTGTCCTTCTTTGCTACGTATTCACGGTTAACAGTGATATCACGCTGGAATCCCCATACACGGTTTGCAGGGAATGTCAAGTCGATATAGCCTGCTGGGTAGTAAGGAACTTCCTGAACTTCGATTCCGAGAACACGAGTTGTACGTGCTCCACCGAATGTCTGTCCGATACCATCAAGGTATGACTGGCGGTTTGCCTGGGTTGATCCTGGCATCTGGCCTGCAAATGCTTCTGCAACTGCATCAGCAAGTGTACCGTTGTTCTTAACGATTCCACCGAATGCGTCTGTACCTGCGTAGAACTTAAGATTATTCTTAAGTGCACGGTACTTACGTGGCATTGCATTGATGATGCCCTGCATTACATCAGGTGTCCAAGCATTATCTGCTACGGTCACTACTGACTCATGTGCATCTCCGTTTGTCTTTACCTTGTTGATAAAGCCTGGCATGATTGACAAGAAGTCTCCTGTCGCACCATCACCATTGATAGCGAGGTCTTCGATATCATTTGCGAATGCGTTGGTCATCAAGCGTACCAAGTGATCTTCTAGAGCGTCACCTTCTACACCATCTTCCAATGATTCTGCTGTTACTTCCCAATCAAGACGAATCTTCTTGGTAGTAAGTTCGACCTTAGAGAATGTTGCACCTGTGTTTGTGTATGTACCAACTGCTTGCGCTGCTGCACGGATTACACGCTCACCGACGTTTACCTTCTCAAGTTCCATAGAATTAGCCTTCATTGTTACACGACGGCCATCCTTTGCTAATACTGTTGCATCCCAAACATAGTCGATAAAACGACGTGCCTGCTCAGGGCGCAAAATTCCAGAAGCCGCTGAACCACTAGGGTTAACAGCGTTTGCTCCGCTTGTAGATCCAAGAGTTGCTGTTGGAATGTTTCCAAGTGTATTTGCACCTGGATCTGTTACTCCACCAATTCCACCTGATGCGAAAGCACCTTGACCCTGGTAAAGTCCTGGTGCAGTTCCACCTAGATCTCCACTAGCGCCTGGCTGGTTTTTGATTATTTCTTCTGACATA
>JACCEC012275109.1_pt1 | contig 25945 bp, 23 predicted proteins | sample 7450121 | NCBI WGS metagenome assembly JACCEC01 (sample SAMN15323455, study PRJNA562643) | freshwater metagenome | isolation source: river surface water | place: USA:Blue River Watershed | collected 2017-08-18 | reverse complement strand
GCCGATTGAAGAGCGCCTTTATCGCTTGCGCTGTGTCGAAGGCTGGTCGATGGTGATCCCGTGGACAGGGTATTCATTCGCCGAGCTGATCCGCAAGGTCGAACCGACCGGCAATGCAAAATTTGTGGAGTTCACCTCGCTGGCGGATGCCGCGCAGATGCGGGGCGTGAACAGCCGCGTGCTGGACTGGCCCTACACCGAAGGTTTGCGCATCGATGAAGCGGCGCATCCGCTGACGCTGCTGTGTGTGGGTATGTACGGACAGGTGCTGCCGAACCAGAATGGCGCGCCGGTGCGCATCGTCGTTCCCTGGAAATACGGTTTCAAGTCCGCCAAGTCCATCGTTCGCATTCGCTTTACCGAGCAGCAGCCAAGGACTGCGTGGGGCCGCGCCGCGCCGGAGGAATACGGCTTTTATTCCAACGTGAATCCTGAGGTCGCTCATCCGCGCTGGTCGCAGGCCACCGAGCGCAGAATCGGCGAGGATGGCCTCTTTACCCGCAAGCGCAAGACCCTGATGTTCAATGGCTACCCGGAAGTGGCGTCGCTGTACACGGGAATGGACCTGAAGAAGTTCTTCTGACGCCGGGGCGGGCATGCAGACAGGCCGTTTGCAGACGCTGACGCCGCAGACCTTGCGGCGCCTGAAGCTGATCGTGTTGGTGGCTACGATGCTGCCGCTGATGCGTGTGGTATCTCTGGGCTTTCAGGACAGGCTGGGCGCCAATCCCATCGAATTCGTCACTCGCGCCAGTGGCGACTGGACGCTGTATTTTCTTTGCCTGACGCTGGCGGTCACGCCGCTGCGTCGTCTCTCCGGTCTGAACTGGTTGTTACGCTTTCGGCGCATGCTGGGCCTGACCACCTTCTTTTACGCATGCCTGCACTTCCTGTGCTTCCTGTGGTTTGATCATTTTTTCGATCTGGATGCGATGTGGCGCGATGTGCTGAAGCGACCCTTCATCGCAATGGGTTTTGCCGCCTTCGTGCTACTCGTGCCGCTCGCGGTGACCAGTCCGGACAGCGTCCGGCGCAGGCTGGGGCGGCGCTGGGTGCCGCTGCACCGGCTGATCTATCTGATCGCGGTACTGGCGATCCTGCATTTCTGGTGGATGAGAGCGGGCAAGAACAACTTTGGCGATCCGCTGTTGTTTGGCGCTATCGTGGCAGTGCTGCTGGGGGCACGACTGGTGTTTCGCTGGCGGGATCAGAGGCCATCGCGTCCTGCCACCTCAAGATGATGACGACGTCTGGCCCCGCGCCGGTCTAGACGCTTTCCAGCGCAAAGAGATCCGAGGCTTGCTCACGGCGGCGTATCAGCCGGAACTGGTCGCCCTCGACCAGGATCTCGGCCGCGCGGCCACGGGTATTGTAGTTCGACGCCATGGTCATGCCATAGGCGCCGGCCGACATGATCGCCAGCAGGTCGCCCTGCTCGATGGCCAGCGAACGCTCCCGTGCCAGCCAGTCGCCTGATTCGCAGACCGGGCCGACCACGTCATACACGCGCGCTGTCGCATCGCGCTGAGCGACTGGCAGCACCTTGTGCCAGGCCTCGTACATCGCCGGGCGCATCAGGTCATTCATCGCGGCATCGACCACCGCAAAATTCTTGCTGCCGCCATGTTTCAGGTATTGCACCTCGGTGACCAGCACGCCGGCATTGCCCACAATGGAACGGCCGGGCTCGAACATCACCATGATCGGACGGCCGCGATGCTTGTCCGCCCGCCAGCGGTCGATCCGTGCAAACAGTCGTGACAGGTAGTCGCCCACCGGCACCGGCTTTTCGTCGTCGTAGGTGATGCCAATGCCGCCGCCAATGTCGAGATGATGCAGCTCAATGCCCGCTGCATGCAGCTGATCGACCAGTTCGATGACCTTGTCCAGTGCCTCGAGCAAAGGCGCATCGTCCAGCAGCTGGGAACCGATGTGACAGTCGATGCCGGTGACCTCGAGATGCGGCAGCGAGGCCGCCACCCGATAGGTATCGAGCGCCTCCTCGAACGCGATGCCGAACTTGTTTTCCTTCAGGCCGGTCGCGATATACGGATGGGTCTTGGCGTCCACATCCGGATTCACCCGGAGCGACACCCGTGCGCGCTTGCCCACCGAGCCTGCGACCTCATTCAGTCGGTGCAGCTCAGGTATGGATTCGACATTGAAGCAGAGGATGTCATGCGACAGCGCCAGCGCCATCTCGTCGCGCGTCTTGCCCACACCGGAAAAAATCACCTTGCGCGTATCGCCGCCGGCAGCGATCACCCGCTGCAGCTCTCCGCCGGACACGATGTCAAAGCCCGAGCCCAGCTTGCCCAGCAGTCCGAGCACGGCCAGATTGGAATTCGATTTCACCGAATAGCAGATCAGCGCACCCGCATCACCGCGGCCATGGGCACGGCAGGCATTGGCATACGCGAGAAAATTGTCTTTCAGGCTGGCGCCCGAGTAGATGTAGGCGGGCGTGCCGAAGGCCTTCGTGATGCGATCGATCGCGACCTGTTCGACGTGAAGGCTGCCGTTTTTGTAAACAAAGTGGGACATGGTAAGAAGCTTCAGGGCTGGCGCGACATGGGTTCAGGCGAGCCGTTGCCGGGCGCAGCATCGGCGGGCGCAGCGGGTCGCGCCTTGTTGGGCAGGTAGAGCGGCCCGGTCTGGCCGCAGGCGCTGATACCTGCGATCACAAACGCCGTTAGAATCACGCGCAATGTTTTCATGAGGTGTGTCCGCCGTACCTGTGATGTGCTGTGTTGACCATCTCGCCAGCAGACAACAGCGTCTGCAAAGTCGAAGGAGTGTAGCATGACCGAATCTGATTTCCTGGCCGTCGCCGAGGCCGTGCTGGATGATATCGAGGCGCGGATCGAGCAGGCCGCCGATGCCGCCGGCGTCGATGTCGAGTGCAGCCGCAGCGGGAATGTGCTCGAGATCGAGTTCATCGACCAGCGCTCGAAAATCATCGTCAATACGCAGGCGCCGATGCAGGAGATCTGGGTCGCGGCGCGCTCCGGCGGTTTTCATTATCGGTTGAAGGACAAGCTCTGGCGAGATACCCGCACCGATGACGAACTGTTCTCTGCGCTGTCTGCATTGGCCTCCGCGCAGGCCGGTGAGCCGCTAGCCCTGTAAGCCCGGAGCGGGCTTCCCTCAGAACAGCTCGCTCTTCTGGCTTTCCTCGTTCTTTTCTGACGGCGGCTTGGCCTCCGACGGCAGCTGCGGGGTCGAGCCAAGCGAGTTGACCCCTCCGCCCTCCGCAAACTCGGCATACACATAATCCCCGCCGGCCGTCGTGATCCCTGACGGCAGCTCGCGCTCCTGCTGGGGCAGTGCCTGCAGGGCTTTCTGCATATAGCCTATCCAGATCGGCAATGCCAGCCCGCCACCGGTCTCCCGGTTGCCGAGGTTCTTCGGCTTGTCGAAACCTATCCAGGCGACACCGACCAGCTTCGGATGGTAGCCCGCGAACCAGGCATCGATCGAATCATTGGTCGTGCCGGTCTTGCCCGCGATATCGGCGCGCTTGAGCGACAGCGCACGGGTCGCGGTGCCGTGTTTGATCACGTCCTTCAGCATGCTGTCGACGAGGAAGGCATTGCGCGCATCGATCACGCGCAGGCTGTCATCGCCGGCTTTTTCGGGCGTGACCTGAAACAGGGTCTTGCCGTTGTTGTCCGTGATCCGCGAGATCAGGTAAGGATTCACCTTGTAGCCGCCATTGGCGAAGACTGCATACGCGCCCGCCAGCTGCAGCGGCGTCACCGCGCCTGCGCCCAGCGCCAGCGTCAGGTAAGGGGGATTCTTTTCCGGGTCAAAGCCGAAGCGCGTCACGTACTCCTGCGCATATTGCGGGCCGATCTTTTCCAGTATCCGTATCGATACCATGTTCTTCGACTTCGACAGGCCCTTGCGCATCGACATCGGACCTTCGTACTTGTTGTCGTAGTTCTTCGGTTCCCATGCCTGACTGCCGGTCTGGGATGCGTCGAAGGTGATCGGCGCATCGTTGATGATCGTGCCCGGCGACAGGCCTTTCTCGAGCGAGGCCGAGTAGATGAAGGGCTTGAATGAGGATCCCGGCTGCCGCCATGCCTGCGTCACATGATTGAACTTGTTGCGGTTGAAGTCAAAGCCGCCGATCAGCGCGCGTATCGCGCCATCTTCCGCGCTGGCCGACACGAACGCTGATTCGACTTCGGGCAGCTGAATGACCGACCAGCCCGAGCCTTCCTGCATCACGCGAATGATCGCGCCGCGCCGAATGCGCTTGTTGGCGGGCACCTTGTCCGTCAGCGCGCTTGCGGCCTGTCCCAGTCCGGTGTCCTGAATGGTGATCTCTTCACCGGATGCCAGCAGCGCCCGCACACTCTTGGGGGTGGCGGCCAGCACCACGGCGGCGACGATGCCGTCGCTGTCCGGATGTTCTGCCAGTTCGGACTCGATCGCCGCTTCGGCCTCGGCCTTGTCGGCCGGGATGTCCATGTAACCCTCCGGGCCACGGTAAGCCTGACGTTTTTCGTAATCGAGCACGCCACGGCGCAGCGCGAGGTAGGCGGCATCCTGGTCCGCCTTGGTGATCGTGGTGAACACGTTCAGCCCGCGGGTGTAGGTATCTTCCTTGAACTGTTCATAGACCATCTGGCGGGCCATCTCGGCAACGTACTCGGCGTGAACGCCGAATTCATTGCTGTCCATCTTGATCTTCAGCTGTTCGTTCTTTGCCTGCTCATACTGCGCAGTGGTGATGTAGCCCAGATCATGCATGCGCTGGAGGATGTACTGCTGGCGTGCCTTTGCGCGTTTCGGGTTGACCACCGGATTGTTCGCCGACGGCGCCTTCGGCAGGCCCGCCAGCATCGCTGCTTCAGCGCCGGTGATTTCCGACAGCTTCTTGCCGAAGTAGATCTGCGCGGCCGAGGCGAAACCATAGGCGCGCTGTCCCAGATAAATCTGGTTCATGTACAGCTCGAGAATCTGGTCCTTGGTCAGGGTCTTTTCTATTTTCCAGGCGAGCAGCACTTCATACAGCTTGCGCTTGATGGTCTGTTCGCTGGAGAGGAAAAAATTGCGCGCGACCTGCTGGGTGATCGTCGATGCGCCCTGACGGCTGCCCCCCATCGCGTTATGAATCGCGGCGCGCAGGATGCCCCAGTCGTCGACGCCGCCATGCTCGTAAAAACGATCATCCTCGATCGCCAGCACCGCTTGCTTCATCACCTTCGGAATATCTTTGTATCGCACCAGACTGCGGCGCTCTTCGCCGAATTCCCCGATCAGCATGTTGTCGGCAGAGAAAACACGTAGCGGCATTTTTGGCTGATACGTCGCCAGCGAGTCGATGTCGGGCAGGTTGGGGTAGGCCATCATCATCATGAAGCTGACCAGCAGTATCCCGATGACTGCCAGACCGGTCAGCAGACCAAAAAGGCTCAGCGCGAGCTTGACAGGCGCGGGGAGCGAGGAGGGACGAGAACCGGAAGGTGCATCACTCTGCGGCGTGGGTGCATTCATGAAGGAGAAAAGAAGCTAAACGCGATCGCGCTTGACGGCGGTCATTATAGCGGCTCGCCTCCCGCGCAAGCTCAGACCCTGATTCCTGCTCAGCAGATGTTTGCAAAGCTTTCACGGGGCTTTGCGTCAGGATTTGACAACGCGTTTCAAGCGCCGCTTTACATCGGGAAAAGGAGCTTGCTAGCATCCGCAGGTTTTTAAAAGAACAACAATTTCCTGGCGGAGTGAACCGTGGAATTTGGCTGGCGACAGTGTCTGGGTTGGCTCCTGGGAAAGCGCGCAATGCCCTTGCTGGGTGTGGATATCAGTCATACCGGCATTCGGGTGGTCGAGCTGTCTCGGGCGGGGCAGCACTGGCGAGTCGAACACTATGCGCACCGGGCGCTGCCGAGCGGCGCCATTCGCGACGGCAGCATTCTGCATCGCGAACACGTGATCGAGGCGCTCGCACAGGCCGTCAGGGATTGTGGCACCCCGGTTCGGCAGGCGGCAGTGGCGCTTCCTTCGGGCATGGTGATCCGAAAGACGCTGAGCGTTCCGGATGGCCTGAGCGATGAGCAGCTCGAGCTGCAGGTCGATGCGGATGCCGAGCAGAGCCTGCCGTTTTCCCTGGACGAGCTCAGTCTGGATTTCGCTGCGATCGGTCCTTCTGCCGGTGAGCCCGGGAATGTCGATGTGATGCTGGTGGCCGCGCGAAAGGAAAAAATCGACGAGCGGCTGTCACTGGTTCAGGAAGCCGGGCTGCGGCCCGTCGTGGTGGACGTGGAGTCCCAGGCTCTGGCAGCCGCCATCGCACTTCATTTTCAGGCCGAGGCGGATGAATCCGCTGCCTCCGTGTGCGCTTTGCTTCAGTTGGGCAGGGAGATCAGTCAGTTTTCCGTCGTCAGCAATGGCGTGCTCATCTTCGAGCGTGAACTCAGCGTGGGGCTGCACAAGCTCGATCAGGAAACCAGCCGCCGTCCGGATCAGGCAGCCGCCGCGACACAGGCGTTTCATCAGGTGGTGTGTCAGGAAATCCGGCGCGCGACCCAGCTCTACCTGACCACCGCAGATCATCGCGATATCGGGATCCTGTTGCTGGCCGGGCCGGCAGACAAGCTGACGACGCTGCCTGCATTGATCAGCGAACGACTTGGTGTGCGGACGCAGATGGCCAATCCCTTTGCTGCGATGGATACATCGGCATCGGTGCCGGTCGGTGCGCTGCAGGCGGATGCATCGAGCTGTCTGGTCGCCTGTGGGTTGGCCGTGTTGTGTGCTCAGCCATGATTCGTTTCAATTTTCTTCCATGGCGGGAGCGCGAGCGACGCCGTCAGAAGCACCTGTTCCAACGACAATTGCTGCTGTCCGGCCTGCTGGGTATGACGCTGGTCATCGTTGTCTGGATCGCGAATGAAGCCCAGCTGCAGCGGCAGGCTGACCGGAACGATCTGCTGACGAAGGAAATCCGTGTCCTCGATCAGCGTCTGCAGGAGATCGCCGGACTCAAGCGCGATATCGAGATGCTGCTGGCTCGGCGCCAGTCGGTCGCGGCGCTGCAGTCGGGACGCCATGAATCGGTCCATCTGCTGCAGCAGCTGGCCGAGCAGGTGCCCGAGGGCGTGATGCTGAAGTCCCTGTCGCAGGCCGAGCGAATACAACTGACGGGTTATGCGGTGTCGAATTCCAGAGTGTCCGAGCTGCTGCGCCATCTCGACCCGGAGCGGACCGGTCTGCAGACGACACAGCCGGAACTGGTCGAGATCAAGTCGGCCAGTCTTGGCGAAGGTCGGGACGTGCGGAAAGTCTTCGAATTCACGATCATGCTGCCCCCGGTCAGGGCGGCGAAGACACCATGAACGCCGCCGCACTGGTTGACCGTCGGCTGCTGAGCGGATGGCAGCAGCAATTCAGGGGTCTGAATGAACGACACCCGGGCCTCTGGCCACCGGTTCCTCGACTACTGCTGCTGTTGCTGTTCATGCTGTCGGTGGTGCTGGCGGGCGGATGGCAATTCTGGCTCGGTCAGTGCGAAACGCTGGACGATCAGCGTGCCGAAGAAGGCCGGCTGAGGAAGGCCTATCAGGAAAAGTCCCTGCAGTCGCGCAATCTTGAGGCCCTGCGAGAGCAACGCGCGCGCGTGATGTCAGAGGTGGCAAAGCTCGACCGACAACTGCCCGGCAAGGCCGAGATGGACGCGATGCTCTCGGAAATCAATCAGGCCGGACTAGGGAGGGGCTTGCAGTTCGAGTTGTTCAAGCCGGGGCAGGTGCAACTGCGGGAATACTACGCAGAGCTGCCAATCGATATCCGCTTGTCCGGTAAATATCATTCGATCGCCGGTTTTGTCAGCGACATCGCGAATTTGCCGCGCATCGTCACCATCGATCACATGATCATCAGCCGGCAAAAGGACGTGCAGACCTTTCAGGCAGTGGCGCACACCTACCGCTACCTCGACAAGGCCGAGATTGATGCGCGAAAGAAGCGGCAGTCCGACCTAGCCAAATCGCGGGCGAAGCCATGAGGACGATGTTCGTGCGTCGGCTTGGTACGCTGTTGTGCGTTGCGCTCGCCGCCTGCAGCACACAGGACGATGACGACCTGCATGCGTGGATGGACAGGGTTCGCCGTCAACAGCCCCCTGCGGCCGCGCCGCTGCCGGCGCCACCGGTGATCCGGCCCGTGGTCTATGACCCGTCCGGCAGAACCGATCCTTTCGACATGGCCAACATCCATGCGCCGGTGACTGCCGCCGTGTCAGGCGAGCTGATGCCTGACCTGCAAAGACCCCGGGAACCGCTGGAGGCCTATCCGCTGGACAGCTTGCGCATGGTCGGCAGTCTGCGCCGGCAGGGGCAGTCGGTTGCGCTGGTCGAGGCCGACAAGATGCTGCATCAGGTCCGCAAAGGGCATCGGCTTGGGCAGGATCAGGGCACGGTAGTGCATATCGCCGATTCGTCGATCGAGATCGAGGAAATCATTCAGGAGTCATCCGGTACCTGGGCGCGGCGCCGGGTACAGCTTTCGATGCAGGGAAAGAAATGAGTGGATTGTTGCGTGGGCTGTCCGGGCGCCGCGGGTGGCAGGCCGTTTGCCTGTGGATGCTGTGCGGGCAGGTCGGTCTGCTGCACGCCGAGCCGAATGCGATCACCGCGATTCAGGCGACGCGCGAGGGGATGCAGCAGCAGTTACGCCTGAGCTTCAAGCGGACGCCCGCCGCCGACCCGTCGAGCTTTTCGACGCCCAACCCGCCGAGACTGGTCCTCGATCTTCCCGACACGACCAATGCGACTGGGCATGCAAGACAAGTGCTGGATGTGGGTGATCTTCGCCATGTCGATATCGTGCAGGTGGTCGGGCGCACCCGGCTCGTGCTGGCCCTGAAGCGGCCGATGAGCTTCACTAGTCGCGTGCAAGACAAGACACTGGTCATCAGTTTGTCGGATCAGCGTGCCACCAGTGCGGGGGCATCGTCCTCCGGCTCGCTGGCCGCCGAGCGGAATGCGATTCTCGATGTCGATTTCCGGCGCGGTAGCAACGACGCCGGAAGAATCATTGTCGATTTGTCGCAGTCGCAGGCCGCCATTGATGTCCGCCGGCAGGGGCAGTCCGTGGTCGTTGATTTCATGAAAACCAGTCTGCCGGATCTGCTGCGCCGTCGTCTGGATGTCAAAGACTTTGGTACCCCCGTGCAGACGATCAGTACCAGCGCGCAGGGCGATATGGTTCGCATGCTGATCGAGCCCACCGGGCAGTGGGAACATACCGCATGGCAGACCGACAAGCGGCTGGTGATCGAGCTGCGTCCGGTGCGCCCGGAAGACGCGAAACAGTCGGTGGGCAACCGCGGCTATCGCGGTGACAAGCTCTCGCTGAATTTCCAGAACATCGAGGTGCGTGCCTTGTTGCAGGTGATCGCTGATTTCACCGGGCTGAACATCGTCGCCAGTGACAGCGTGAACGGTCAGCTGACCTTGCGGCTCAAGGAGGTGCCCTGGGATCAGGCGCTGGACATCGTGATGCAGGCGCGCGGCCTGGACATGCGGCGCAACGGGAATGTGCTGTGGATCGCCCCCAAGGATGAGTTGCTGACCAAGGAGCGACTCGAACTGGAGCAGCGGGCGCAGATCTCCGAGCTGGAACCGCTGGTGACCGAGACCTTCCAGCTGAATTACCAGAAAGCGGATGCATTTCGGCAGGTGTTCGGGCTGGACGGACAAGTGGGCCGGGGCAGTATCCTGTCGCGGCGAGGCAGTGCGTCGGCGGAACCCCGGACCAACAAGTTGTTCGTCACCGACACGCCCAGCCGTCTGGATGAGGTGCGCAAGCTGATCCAGCTGACCGACGTGCCCACACGTCAGGTGATGATCGAGGCGCGCATTGTCGAGGCTGACGATACCTTCAACCGGAATCTTGGCGCCAAGTTGGGTTTTGTCGATTTGCGTGCTTCGAGGGCCGGTACGGCGGGCATCAACCTGCCCGGGTCACCCCGTCTCGCCGTGACTGGCAACTACCTTGGCGTCGGCGAGCAGACCGCGCAGGCCCGGGTCACCGAGCGAAGCTACATTCCCAACAGCCAGTTCGTCGATTTGCCGGCAAACGGTATCGGCAGCAATACGGCGGCCAGCATGGCCATCAGCCTGTACTCGGCCGGGGCCAGTCGTTTCCTGAATCTCGAGCTGTCGGCGCTGGAATCCGAAGGCAAGGGCAAGATCATTTCCAGCCCGCGCGTGGTCACCGCCGATCAGCAAGCCGCCGTGATCGAGCAGGGCGAGGAAATCCCGTATCAACAGGCGACCAGCAGTGGCGCGACCTCCGTGCAGTTCAAGAAAGCCAACCTGAAGCTCGAAGTCACGCCGCAGATCACCCCGGACGGTCAGATCATCCTGATGGTGGATGTGGCCAAGGATTCGCGGGGCACTGCGGTGGGCAACAGCTTTGCGATCAACACCAAGCACGTGAAGGCCAATGTGCAGGTCGAGAATGGCGGTACCGCGGTTCTGGGGGGAATCTTCACTCTGGACGAGCAGGAGAGCCGCTACAAGGTACCCTTCTTTGGCGATCTGCCGCTGATCGGAAATCTCTTTCGCAAGACCAGCCGATCGCGCGTTCGCTCTGAACTGCTGATCTTCATCACGCCCCGGGTCATTACCGACCCGACGGTGCAGCAATGATGCGCGGTCTCCGGCTCCGGCCGACCGGCGGTTCCGTATTGCACGATGGCGTGCACTCGCTGTCCGATCTGGCTTTTTTCAGCATCTCTCTTATGAGATAAACTGTCGCTTTTCCTGCGGAAATCCCGGGCGTGCGTACACGCCAGCCGGCTGGCATGCTGAATTCGACACACAATATTTTCCTGGTTGGCCTGATGGGTTCTGGCAAGACCACCATCGGCCGGGCGCTGGCCAAGCGGCTGAACAAGCGCTTCGTCGATGCCGACCATGAAATCGAAGCCCGTACCGGCGCGTCCATCCCGCTGATCTTCGAGATTGAAGGCGAGGCCAGTTTTCGCCAGCGCGAAGCCGACGTGATCCGCGACCTCACGGCGCTCGAGGGCATCGTGCTGGCGACCGGCGGCGGTGCCGTCCTCAATGAAGGCAGCCGTCAATTCCTCAGGGAGCGCGGCATCGTCGTCTATCTGCGCGCCTCCGTTGGCAGCATCCTGCAGCGCACCAGTCATGATCGCAACCGCCCCTTGCTGCAGACCGCCGACCCCAAGGCGCGCATCGAAGAATTGTCACGACAGCGCGCACCGCTGTACGAAGCCGTCGCCCACATCACGGTCGAGACCGGACGCCCGAATGTTCAGTCTGTCGTGCAGAACATCCTTGCGCAGCTGGAGAAACTTGCTGACGACGAAGCGCATGCTGCGTCCGGCAACGAAAGTGCTGCAGACCATTCATGAACTCATTGCCAGATTCCACCGAGATCTTTGCCGAGCTGAGCGTTGCGCTCGATGAGCGCAGCTATCCCATCGTCATCGGCCGACACCTGCTCGAGAACCCGTCGTTCGCCCGCCTTGTGCCCGGCAAGCGGGTGGCCATCGTCACCAACACCATCGTCGCTCCCCTGTATCTTCAGCGCCTGACATCGATGCTGGAGGCAGCCGGCAAGCGCTGCATCCCCATCGTGCTGCCGGATGGCGAGGAAGAGAAGAACGTCGACAACCTGATGCGCATCTTCGATGTGCTGCTCGAGAACAAGTGCGATCGCAAGACCACGCTGCTGGCGCTGGGGGGCGGCGTCATTGGTGACATGACAGGCTTTGCCGCAGCGACCTACATGCGCGGCGTGCCTTTCGTTCAGGTGCCGACCACGCTGCTCGCTCAGGTCGATTCCTCCGTCGGCGGCAAGACCGCGATCAATCACCCGCTGGGCAAGAACATGATCGGCGCGTTCTACCAGCCGCAATCCGTGCTGGCCGACACCGCGACGCTGAGGTCGCTGCCGCAGCGCGAGCTGTCCGCCGGGCTGGCCGAGGTCATCAAGCATGGCGCCATCATCGACACGGCGTTCTTCCGCTGGCAGGAAGCGCAGATGGACAAGCTGATGGCGCGCGACGATCAGGCGCTCGCGTATGCGATCCAGCGCTCGTGCGAGATCAAGGCCGACGTCGTCCGTCAGGACGAGCGCGAGGGCGGGCTGCGAGCGATACTGAATTTCGGCCATACTTTCGGCCACGCGATCGAGGCCGGCCTCGGTTATGGCGAGTGGCTGCATGGCGAGGCCGTGGGCTGCGGCATGGTGATGGCGGCGGATCTGTCGGCCCGTCTCGGCTATCTTGATCCCGCCGATCGCGACCGCATCGTGGCACTGGTGCGCGCCGCCGGGCTTCCCACGGTCGCCCCCGATCTGGGCACCGACCGCTGGTTGTCGCTGATGGAAGTCGACAAGAAAAATGAAGAGGGCAAGATACGCTTCATCCTGCTCAAGCCTCTGGGTACGGCGACAATCACCGGCGTGCCCTCGGAACTGCTGGAAGCCACGCTGAAGGCCTGCGTCGCCGGCGCACAGCACTGACCGGCGCCGGCGAGGAAGCGCAGCACCGCCTGACAACGAGAACCCACATGATGCCCGACTTCGACGCCCACCTCGCCCCCTATGCTGCCCGCACTGCCTCGTCGCGCGGCCGCACCTTCAGCGAGCCCGCGTCGGCCACGCGCAGCGAATATCAGCGCGATCGTGACCGTATCATCCATTCCACCGCCTTCCGTCGTCTCGAATACAAGACGCAGGTGTTCGTGAACCATGAGGGCGATCTTTTCCGTACGCGACTCACGCACAGCATCGAGGTCGCACAGATCGCCCGCTCGCTGGCGCGTAACCTGATGCTCAATGAAGATCTGGTCGAGGCGATCTCGCTCGCGCATGATCTTGGCCACACGCCCTTTGGTCATGCCGGACAGGATGCGCTGAACGCCTGCATGAAAGACTACGGCGGCTTCGAGCACAACCTGCAAAGCCTGCGTGTCGTCGATTCGCTCGAGCGGCGCTATGGTGCGTTCGATGGGCTGAACCTGACGTTCGAGACGCGCGAGGGGGTGCTCAAGCATTGCTCATTGCCGAACGCGCAGCAGCTCGGCGACGTCGGGCGTCGTTTCATCGAGAAGAAGCAGCCCAGCCTCGAGGCGCAGCTGGCCAATCTCGCCGATGAGATCGCTTACAACAATCATGATATCGACGACGGCCTGCGTTCCGGCCTGATCACGGTGCAGCAGATGGAGGAAGTCAGTCTCTTTGCCCGGTATCGCGCCGAGGTCGAGGCGGAGTTTCCCGGGATTGCCGGCAGGCGCGCGATCAACGAGATCGTGCGGCGGATGATCAATGCGCTGGTCGAGGACCTGATCCAGGCCTCGCGTGCCAATATCCGTGATGCCGACGTGCGTTCGCTCGACGATGTCCGCAATGCGCCACCGCTGATCGCGTTTTCCGACGGGATGAAGACCGAGGCCCAGGAGCTGAAGCGTTTCCTGCGCAAGAACCTGTACCAGCACTATCAGGTCAATCGCATGACCAGCAAGGCGCGGCGCATCGTCACCGACCTGTTCGGGATTTTCATCAGCGGACCGCAGCTGCTGCCGCCCGATTACCAGCGGGCCGACGCAGACACGCTGGAGCAGGCGCGTCAGGTCGCCGATTACATTGCCGGCATGACCGACCGCTATGCGATGCGCGAGTATCGCCGGCTGTTTGCCGTCGACGAGATCTGACCGGCAGCGCGCGTCCTCAGGTCAGGTCGCGCAGCGGATGCGCGTAGGCGGGCCAGGCCGTCTCGAAGAATCGTTCGATCATCTCCGGGCTCACCGCGTCCAGCGTCGGCGGGTTCCAGCGCGGCGAGTGATCCTTGTCGATGGCCAGTGCACGCACGCCTTCGATCACCTCGCCATGTTCGAAACAGCGCCTCACCATCGTGCGCTCCATGCGCAGGCAGTCGGCAATGTCCATCGTCGCCGCACGCTGCAATTGCGACAGCGTCACGCACATCATCAGCGGTGATTTCTTTTTCATTGCCTCAAGCGTTTTCACCGCAAACTCACTGTTATCAGACGACAGCGATGCGATGATCCCCGCGACGCTGCCCGCAGCAAAGTGCCGCTCGATCGCCTCGCGCGCGGCGGCCAGTGCGCCGGTTGCGGGATCGGCCTGCGCGACAAAGGGCGCGGCAAAGCTTCGCACGGCGTCACCCAGGTCGCCTTTGGCCTCGGCCACCAGCGCATGAAGCGCCGGCAATTCGGACGATGGAATGAACACATCGGCCAGACCGGCATAGATCGCGTCGGCGGCGCCAATGACCGCGCCGGTCACGCCGAGGTAGGTGCCCAGCCGGCCCGTGGCGCGCGAGAGAAAGTGCCCGCCGCCCACGTCCGGGAAAAGACCGATGCCGACCTCGGGCATCGCCATCTTGGTGCGCTCGGTGACGATGCGCATGCGTGCCTGCGGACCGGCTTGTGCGATACCCATGCCGCCGCCCATCACCACGCCATCCATCAGTGCGACATAGGGTTTCGGGTAGTGATGAATCAGGTGGTTCAGCGCATACTCCTCCGTGAAGAAGTCTTCGATCAGTGCGGCGCCATCGGTGGCCGTGGACAGGCCTTTCTGATGGAAGAAGCGAATGTCGCCCCCGGCGCAATAGGCTTTCTCGCTGGTGCTGTGTACAAAGACCGCGCCGATCGACGCATCGTCGCGCCATGTGCGCAGGGCAGCAGTCATTGCGCGGACCATGTCCAGCGACAGGGAATTCAGCGCCGCCGGGCGGTTCAGGGTAATGATGCCGTTGCGGCCACTGATATGGGTCTGTACGAATTCGCTCATCACGTGCTCTGCGTCTGCGTCGGGGGTTGAAAAGCGAAAGTGTATCGGCATTCCCGCAGTGACGATTAAAAACCGGGTAAGCCCCTCTTTGGCAAATGAAAAAGGGCGCTTGCGCGCCCTTGTTTCCTTATTGTGAAGGATCGTTTGCAGCGATCCTGCCTCAGCGCCTGTCTCAGGCCGCTTCGGTCGTTGGTCCTTCGTAGCGACGGATGCCCTCATGCTGATGGTCTTGTATCCGGCCCTTGTGCTTGAGTACCTGCCGGTCGAGTTTATCCATCAGCAGATCAATGGCAGCGTACATATCCTGGGCTTCGCTCTCGACATGGAAATCCTTGCCGCGTGTGTGCAGATTGATTTCTGCGCGCTGGCGTTTTTCTTTTTCTGTGAGGCTATCGACAGAGAGGATGACCGAGATGTCGATCACATTGTCGAAATGTCGTTTGATGCGTTCCAGTTTGTTTTGCACATACTCCCTCAGGGCGGGAGTCAGGTCCAGATGATGTCCGCTGATCTTCAGGTTCATACACAGCACTCCTTGGCGTAGCGTCGCTGGAGGATCCGGCACGACCGCCGGCAGCAGGCCGGACGGAACGCAGCAACGGTGAAAAAACTGGAAAACTACAGGGACTTGCGCAGGTTGACGGGCGGTATCTTGAGGGCTTCGCGGTATTTGGCGACGGTACGCCTCGCGACGACCATGCCCTGTTCAGCCAGCATGTCCGTGATCTTGCTATCGGAGAATGGGTTTTTCGGGTCCTCGGCTCCTATCAGTTGTTTGATCAAAGCGCGTATTGCGGTCGATGATGCTTCACCCCCGGCTTCGGTGGCCACATGACTACCGAAGAAATATTTCAACTCGTACATGCCATGCGGGGTCAGCATGTATTTCTGCGTGGTTACGCGCGAAATAGTGCTCTCGTGCAGTCCCAGTGTATCAGCTATTTCACGCAGCACAAGCGGCCGCATGGCGACTTCGCCATGCGAGAAAAAATTCCGTTGGCGATCTACTATCGCCTGCGACACGCGCAGGATGGTGTCGAAGCGCTGGCGCATATTCTTGATCAGCCATTTGGCTTCCTGCAGCTGCGAGGTGAGCGAGCCCTCGCCTTTGGTCTGCTTGAGAATATTCGCGTACATCGCATTGACCCTGAGCTTGGGCATGACTTCGCGGTTAAGGCTGACTTGCCAGCCATTCCTTGCGCGTTTGACAATCACATCCGGCACCACATAATCCGACGCATCGCCGGCAAACGCAGCGCCGGGATGGGGATTGCAGCGTTTGATGACCGCCTGCGCCTCGCGCAAGTCTTCGTCATCGCAATCCAGTGCCTTTTTCAGTTTGTTGAACTCGCGCTGGGCGAATAGTTCAAGGTAATTTTCAACCAGTGTCAGCGCCATCCTGCGCGTCACAAACGGCACTTTCTCCATGCGCCGGATTTGCAGGGACAGGCACTCGGATGCATTGCGCGCGCCCACTCCTGCCGGCTCGAAGCTCTGCAGCAGCTTCAGCGCGACCATCACTTCGTCGAATTCGATCTCGAGCTCTTCCGGCAGCCGCGCATGGATGTCTTCCGGCGATTCTTCGAGGTAGCCGTTGTCATCGAGCGCATCGATCAGCAGCTCCACCAGCGCCCGGTCACGACGATTGTCCACCGTGACTGACAGCTGCTCCAGCAGGTGTTCGCGCAGTGTCGATTCATGCGCTTCCAGCTGAGGCCGGCCATTGTCATCCTCCGGGGCTTTGGATGAACGGGCGACATCATCGAAGCTCCAGTCCGCGTCATTGCCGCCGCTGCCTTCCTCGCCGCCTTCACCGCTGGGGGGCGCCTCGTAGGGACCCTCCGCAGGTTCGCTCCCGGTGCCGTCGCCTGCCGGCATCTCCGGCGTGGCCGACAGCGGCGCTGAACTGATCGCGCCATCAGCCAGCAGGCGTACCGAATGATCCAGCGGATCGTCCAGCCGCTCCAGCAGGGGATTATCAGAGAGCATCTGTTCCAGCTCCTGATGCAGTTCCAGCGTTGACAGCTGCAGCAGCCGGATGGACTGCTGCAGCTGGGGCGTCAGCGCCAGATGCTGCGATACGCGAAGCTGTAGCGTCTGTTTCATCGTGAGGGCTACATCCTGAAATGTTCGCCGAGATAGACCCGGCGCACGGATTCATTGCCGATGATTTCTTCCGGATTGCCGGAAGCCAGCACCGACCCCTGATTGATGATGTACGCGCGGTCGCAAATGCCCAGGGTCTCGCGCACGTTGTGGTCGGTGATGAGCACACCAATGCCGCGTTCCTTGAGGAAGCGCACGATACGCTGGATCTCGATCACGGCAATCGGATCGACGCCCGCAAAGGGCTCGTCGAGCAGGATGAAGCGCGGATTGGTCGCGAGTGCGCGGGCGATTTCGACCCGGCGGCGTTCACCGCCCGAGAGCGACAAGGCCTGATTGTCGCGCAGCTTCTCGATCTGCAATTCGGCCAGCAGCGCATCGAGTCGTTGCTCGATCTCGGCGCGCGAGAGCGGCTTGCCGCCGTTCTTCTGCAGCTCCAGCACCGCGCGAATGTTGTCCTCGACGGACAGCTTGCGAAACACCGACGCTTCCTGTGGCAGGTAAGACAGCCCGCGCTCGGCACGCCGATGGATCGGCAGCCCGGAGATGCTGTCGCCATCGAGCAGGATCTCGCCGCCTTCCGAGGGCACGAGCCCGACGATCATGTAGAACGAGGTGGTTTTCCCCGCGCCATTCGGGCCGAGCAGGCCGACCACTTCGCCGCTGGCCACATCCAGCGACACATCCTGCACCACCTGCCGGGCGCCGTAGCTCTTTTGCAGGCCACGCACCTTCAGCACACTGGCGGCAGTGGCCCTCATTCCTTGCCCTTCTCGGCATTGCGGGGCTGCAGCGTCGCACGCACCCGGCCACTGCCCGGCTTGCTCTCGCCCGTGACCGAATTGCTGACCGAGTAGAACTCGGCACGGCTGTCGTAGGAAATGAACTCGCCCTCGACTTCGTCGGTCACGCGCTGCCCCTCCAGCATCTTCACCCGGGCCTGCCTGAACAACTTGGCGACTTCGGACTTGGTGTCGTATTCGATGCGGTCGGCGGCACTGCCCTCGATCCACAGGTCTTTGCCACCGTCGCGCTTCTGCCGGAACTTCGTGGTGCCGCCTGCCGGCGCATACAGCGTCGCATACTGATGGCCTGCCGCATCCTGGCGTACCAGCAGCTTGTCTGCGTGCATCACCAGCGTGCCGCGCGTGAGCACCACATTGCCGACGAAGGTGTTCGTCTGCTTCGCCTCGTCGTAATACATCTGGTTGGCCTCGACATTCGTCGGCTTGTTGAAGTCCGCCTTCTCAGCATGGCCCGTCTGCACGGCGCAGAGCAGGGCGATAGCGGCGGCGAGGGAGAGTGACGTATTTTTTTTCATGATGGGCGCGTCCTCGATGTCCTTGGTTAGCGCGGAGATTCGTAAAAGCCGGTGACTTTGTTCAGCAGCGTCAGCTGGCGCTTCGTGTTGTCGGCCACCATGCCATTGCCGGCCAGCGTCGAATCGCCGACGCGGATCACCACCGGGCGGTTGGTTTTTATCAGATCATCGTCAGGCAGCACGAGCATGTAATCGGATTCGACGAGCAGCGGCTCGTTGCCTCGCGCCTGCGGCCGCTCCAGCCGGACCTGATCATGCAGGTGCACCTCTCGCTGTCCGCGGGTGATCCGCGCGTGCGACGCGTGCAGCGTGGTCGGCGCTCCCTGCGCGGCGAAACTTTTCAACGAAGGCTGTTCGACCACGCTGCTGTCATCCGTCGGATAGTGAACCAGTTTTTTCCCGGTGATCAGATAGTGGGCCTTGCCGTCGGCCGACACGCGCGTGTAGCGGAAATCCTCGACCAGGTAATCCGGTTCAGTACGTGCTGCCTGCGGCCGTTGCTCATCGCCGGTGCGGCGCGACACTTCCAGTGCCCAGAAGCTGATCGCGGCCAGCAGCGAGCCAAAGGCCAGCAGCAGCAGCGCCGGGTAGCGGCGACGGATGCCGTCGTTCACGCCAGGTACGGCGCCATCGCCGCCTCGTAGTTGTCCTGCGCCCGTAGGATGAAATCGCAGACCTCGCGCACTGCGCCCCGGCCGCCGGCCGCGTTCGCCACGTAGTGCGCGCGCCGGGTCACTTCTGGATGACCGTTGGGTACGCTGGCGGCGAATCCCACGCGGATCATCACCGGCAGATCGATCACGTCATCGCCCATGAAACCGCAGGCCTCAGGATCCAGCCCGGCCTCGGCGGCGGTACGCTCGAACGCAGAGCGCTTGTCATGCACGCCCTGCAGCAGCACACCGATGCCCAGGTCAGCGGCGCGCCGCGCAACGATCGGCGACTGCCGCGCGCTGATGATCGCCGTCCTGACACCGCTGCCTTGCAGCAGCTTGATGCCGTGGCCGTCGAGCACGTTGAAGGTCTTGATCAGTTCGCCCTCAGGGCCGTAGCGCAGGCCGCCGTCAGTGAGCACGCCGTCCACGTCAAAGATCATCAGTTTCACGCGGCGGGCGCGTTCGAGCGCGGGGAACAGGTGGCTGTCCATCGTCAGATCACCTTCGCGCGGGTCAGGTCATGAATGTGCAGCGCGCCCACCAGTTTTCCGTGGCCGTCGGAGACCAGCACCTGATTGATCCGGAACTGCTCCATCAGATCGACCGCATCGACGGCCAGCTGGTCGGGCGTCACGATGCGGGGATGCTTGTGCATGACCTCGCTGATCGGGGTGCGCGTGAAGTCCCGGCCTTGTTCGATCAGCCGGCGCAGGTCGCCATCGGTGAAGATGCCGAGCACCTGTGCACTGTCGTCGACGATGGCCGTCATCGCCATGCCCTTGCGGGTGATCTCGAGCAGTGCCGAGGGCAGCAGCACATCGGGCCCGACCGAGGGGATCTCGCTGCCGGTGCGCATCACGTCGCGCACATAGGTCAGCAAGCGCCGGCCGAGCGCACCGCCCGGGTGGGAGCGCGCGAAATCTTCCTCGCGAAAGCCGCGCGCATCCAGCAGCGCGACAGCGAGCGCATCGCCCATCGCCAGTGTTGCGGTGGTGCTGGCCGTGGGGGCCAGGTTCAGTGGGCAGGCTTCCTTTTCGACGGCCACGTCGAGGTGAACATCGGCCAGCCTCGCGAGCGAGGATTCGGGTTTTCCCGTCATCGAGATCAGCCTGGCGCCGAGTCGCTTGATTACTGGCAGGATGGCCATCAGTTCATCGGATTCTCCGGAGTTGGAGATCGCGATCACCGCATCGGCTTCGGTCACCATGCCCAGATCGCCGTGGGCGGCTTCGGCCGGATGAACGAACAGTGCCGGGGTGCCGGTCGATGCAAGCGTGGCGGCGATCTTGCGCGCGATATGGCCGGATTTGCCCATACCAGACACCACGACCCGGCCACTGCAATTGAGCAGCAGCGCAGTGGCGCGCGCAAAGGCGTCGTGTTCGTCCGTGGTGATTCGGGCCTTCAGCGCCAGAATGGCATCGGCCTCGATCTGGAGAGTGTCTCGCGCCAGCTGCAGCGCTCGCAGCGCGCGGCTGTTGTCAAATTGCTGCGAGGATTTTTTCTCATCGGTTACACTCATGCGGAGAGTATAGCCCAATATCTAAAGCAAAAAACCTGCCAGACGAAAAACCCGCGCGCCGCCGTGCCAGCCCAAGGATGTCCGGGAGCCGGACGCCGAAACCCTGTTCATCATGAATTCACCGCTTGAACTCACCCTGATCCTGCTCATGGCTGCCGTGCTAGGGGTGGTGGCGTTCCGGATGATGAACCTGCCGCCGATGCTGGGCTATCTGTCGGTGGGCATCCTGATCGGGCCGCATGCGCTGGGGCTGGCGGCCAACAGTCATGCGACCCATCTGCTGGCCGAGTTCGGCGTGGTGTTCCTGATGTTCTCCATCGGGCTCGAATTCTCGCTCCCCAAACTCAAATCGATGCGCCGCACCGTGTTCGGTCTCGGCATGGCGCAGGTGGTCCTGACCATTCTGGTCACCATGCTGTGCGGCGGGCTGATGGCCAAACTCCTGCCCTCGGTCTTCAATATCGGCTGGAGCGCGTCATTCGCGCTCGGTGGTGCGCTGTCGATGTCATCGACCGCCATCGTCATCAAGCTGCTGACCGAGCGGCTCGAGCTGGAGAGCGAGCATGGGCGCAGGATCATCAGCATCCTGCTGTTCCAGGATCTGGCGGTCGTCCCGCTGATCATTCTCGTGCCGGCGCTCGCCAACCCCGGTCCGGATCTGGTCGAGGACCTGCTCACCGCCGGGCTCAAGGCGATGTTCGTGCTCTTCCTGCTGCTGTATTTCGGGCAGGGCTTGCTGCATCGCTGGTTCCAGATCGTGGTTCGCCGCCGCTCGCATGAGTTGTTCATGCTGAACCTGCTGCTCGTCACGCTGGGTGCGGCATGGATCACCGAGGCAGCCGGTCTGTCGCTGGCGCTCGGCGCCTTTGTGGCCGGGATGCTGATCTCGGAGACCGAGTTCCGCATTCAGGTGGAGGAAGACATCAAGCCCTTCCGCGATGTTCTGCTGGGCCTGTTCTTCATCAGCGTGGGCATGATGCTCGACATGCGGCTGGTGTTCGAGAACCTGCTGCTGGTGCTGGCGTTCCTGACGATCCCGCTGCTGCTCAAGTTTGGCCTGATCGCGCTGCTGGCGCGGGTGTTTGGCGCGACGCCCGGTGTGGCCCTGCGCACCGGCCTCGGTCTTGCTCAGGGTGGCGAGTTCGGTTTCGTGCTGCTCAATCAGGCGGGCGGCCTCGGTCTGGTGGAGTCCGGGCTGGTACAACTGATCCTGGCGGCGATGGTGCTGTCGATGCTGGCAACGCCCTTCATTTTCACCAACATGAACCGCATCGTGATGAAGCTGGCCACCAACGAGTGGATGCAGCAGTCACTGGACCTGACCCGTCTCGCCAGCCGGACGATGAAGGAGGAGCAGCATGTGATCATCGCTGGCTTTGGTCGCAGCGGCCAGAGTCTCGCGAAGCTGCTGGAAGAAGAGAATATTCCCTACCACGCGCTGGATCTCGATCCCGAGCGCGTTACCGAGGCGCAGAGCGCCGGTGCCGAAGTGTCGTACGGCGACGCCACGCGGCGCGAGAGCCTGATCGCCGCCGGTATTCATCGCGCGGCCGCCATCGTGATCACCTATGCGGATACGCAGGCGGCGCTCAGGACGCTGCACTTCGTCAACGAGCTGGCGCCGGCCTTGCCGGCCATCGTTCGCAGCGTGGGCGAGGATGATCTCGACACGCTGCGCGCTGCCGGCGCGGACGAGGTCGTGCCCGAGGCCATCGAGGGCAGCCTGATGCTGGCCTCGCACGCGCTGCTGCTCAAGGGCGTACCCTTGCGGCGCGTGATCCAGCGTGTCCAGACGGCGCGTAGCGAGCGCTATGCATCGCTGCGCGGCTACTTCCACGGGCTGGACGATCTTGCCGATGATGATGAGCACCTGCAGGTGCGCCTGCACTCGGTACCGCTGCATGAAAAAGCGTGCGCGATCGGTGCCCCGCTCGGCCAGCTGGCCCTGTCCGACCTCGGGGCTGAGGTCACCGCCGTCCGCCGGGGCAAGACCCGGATTCCTTTCTCTCCCGAGACCGAGCTGCGCGCGGGGGATGTCGTGGTGCTGCGCGGCGCAGCGGCCGCACTGGAGCGCGCGGAAAAGCGTCTGCTGCAGAAGTAATTATCGAAAGATCGTTTTCACTCATGGAAGTCTTCCACCGTATTCTCGGCATCATCCTGCCAGTGTTCCTGATGATTGCTGCCGGGTACGGCTACACCCGCCTGCGTGGTGAGGTGGTCAAGAGCGATCTGGCCGCCGTTAACCGTCTGAGTGTCGAACTGTTGTGCCCGCTGCTGCTGTTCTCGGCGCTCGCGTCGAAGGATTTCGACCTCTCCGCCAACCTGTCGCTGGTCATTGCCGGTGCGCTGGTCGCGCTGGGCTCGGCGCTGATCGCCTGGCCCATCGCACGACTACTGGGCTATGACCCCCGCACCTTTGTGCCGCCCATGATGTACAACAATTGCGGGAACATGGGCCTGCCGCTGGCGGTTCTGGCGTTCGGCTCAGCGGGCTTGTCCGAGGCCGTCGCGCTGTTCATGGCGTGCAGCCTGACCTACTTCACGGTGGGCATACGGCTGCTGGAGAGTGGCCGGCAGGGGCCACGTCGCGCGACGCTGCGCATGTTCGCCAGCCCGATGATGCTGGCCATGCTCGCGGGGATGGTGTTTGCCGCGTTCCGTATAGCGCTGCCGGATTTCCTGTTGCAGGCGCTCAGGCTGCTGGGCGAGGCGAGCATACCGCTGATGCTGCTCGCGCTCGGTGTGCGCATGACCGATGTCAATTTCAAGAGCTGGCGCATCGGGCTGGTTGGCGCCGCCGTCTGTCCACTGTCCGGGCTGGCGGTCGCAGCGCTGCTGGACATGCTGATTCCGTTCACACCGGTGCAGCGTGGTCAGATCTATCTGTTCGCCGCTTTGCCACCGGCGGTGTTTTGCTTCATGATTGCCGAGGCTTATCAACAGGAGCCCGACAAGGTCGCGGCCATCGTCATGCTGGGCAATCTCGCCGCACTGGGTTTTGTGCCGCTGGGTTTGTGGCTGGGGATGTAGCTCGGGATGTAGCTCGGGATGTAGCCGATAAAAAAAGCGGGCCGATGTCATCGACCCGCTTCTGCGTGACTGACCAGCGCCGCAGCGCTTGGTCTGCTTCCACTCAGGCGCGCTTCTTCTCTTTTTTCGTCACCAGCATCGGCGCCAGATACTTGCCAGTGAAGCTGGCCGGATGCTTGGCGACCTGCTCCGGCGTACCGGACGCGATGATCTGTCCGCCGCCGGCGCCGCCCTCGGGGCCGAGGTCGACGATCCAGTCGGCGGTCTTGATTACGTCCAGATTGTGCTCGATGATCACCACGGTATTGCCCTGATCCCGCAGGCGGTGAATCACCTTCAGCAGCAGCGCGATATCGTGGAAGTGCAGCCCGGTGGTCGGCTCGTCAAGGATGTACAGCGTTCGCCCGGTGTCACGCTTGGAGAGTTCCAGCGACAGCTTCACGCGTTGCGCCTCGCCGCCTGACAGCGTCGTCGCGCTCTGGCCGAGCCGGATGTAGCCCAGTCCCACGTCCAGCAGGGTCTGCAGCTTACGGGCGATCAGCGGCACCGGTTTGAAAAACGCGTGCGCATCCTCGACCGTCATCTCGAGCACATCAGAGATGTTCTTGCCCTTGTACTGAACTTCCAGCGTTTCGCGGTTGTAGCGCTTGCCATGACAGACGTCGCAGGGCACGTACACGTCCGGCAGGAAGTGCATCTCCACCTTCAGCACGCCGTCGCCCTGGCAGGCCTCGCAGCGCCCGCCTTTCACATTGAACGAGAACCGGCCGGCCGAGTAGCCGCGTTCCTTTGCCTGCGGCACGGTCGAGAACAGTTCGCGAATCGGTGTGAATACGCCTGTGTACGTCGCCGGGTTCGAGCGTGGTGTGCGGCCGATCGGCGCCTGATCGACCGAGATCACCTTGTCGAAATGCTCGAGGCCGGTCACACCGTCATGCGCGGCGGGCTCGGTTTGCGAGCCGTACAAGTGACGTGCGAGTACGTGATACAGCGTGTCATTGACCAGCGTGGACTTGCCGGATCCGGAGACGCCGGTCACGCAGGTCAGCAGGCCGACGGGCACATCTAGCCGGACGGATTTCAGGTTGTTGCCGGTCGCGCCCTTGATGCTCAGCTGCTTTTTCGGATCAGCCGGCACGCGGCGTTCGGGCACCTCGATGGCCAGCGTGCCATTCAGATATTGCGCGGTCAGCGATTTGCGGTTCCGAACGATATCGTCCAGGCTGCCCTGAGCGATGACCTCGCCACCGTGCACTCCTGCGCCGATGCCCATGTCCACCACGTGATCCGCACAGCGGATCGCATCTTCATCATGCTCGACCACCAGCACGGTGTTACCGATGTCGCGCAGGTGCTTGAGCGTGGCGATCAGCCGGTCATTGTCGCGCTGGTGCAGGCCGATCGAGGGTTCATCGAGCACATACATCACGCCCGTCAGGCCGGAGCCGATCTGCGAGGCCAGACGGATACGCTGTGCCTCGCCGCCCGACAGGGTGTCGGCGCTGCGCTCCAGCGACAGATAATCGAGGCCGACATTGTTCAGGAATTTCAGCCGGGAGATGATCTCCTTGATGATGCGGTCGGCGATTTCTTTTTTCGCGCCCTTGAGCTTGAGCTTTTCGAAAAATTCCAGTGCGTCGCGCAGCGGCATCGCGGCCACCTGAAAAATCGCTCGCTGCTGGGCGCCGTCGCCGACCTTCACGAAGCGCGCTTCCACCCGCAGGCGTGCACCATGACACTCCGGGCATTCCTTTTCGTTGATGAATTTCGCCAGCTCTTCCTTGACCGCCATCGAGTCGGTCTCGCGGTAGCGGCGCTCGAGGTTGTTCACCACGCCCTCGAAGGTATGCTCGCGCATCACGGTGCGACCACGCTCATTGATATAGGCGAACGGGATTTTTTCCTTGCCCGAGCCATACAGCACGACTTGCTGCGCTTTTTCGGGCAATTCCTCAAACGGCGTGTCGATGTCGAATTTGTAGTGCTTCGCCAGCGAGGACAGCATCGTGAAATAGAACTGGTTGCGCCGGTCCCATCCCTTGACGGCCCCCGAGGCCAGCGACAGATTGGGGAAAGCGACGATGCGTCGCGGATCGAAGAACTCGATATGCCCGAGGCCGTCGCACTCTGGACAGGCGCCCATCGGGTTGTTGAACGAGAACAGCCGCGGCTCCAGCTCCTGCAACGAGTAGCCGCAGGTCGGGCAGGCGAACTTGTTCGAGAAGATCTGTTCTTTGCCGCTATCCATTTCCATCGCGATCGCGCGGCCGTCGGCCAGTCTGAGCGAGGTCTCGAAACTTTCCGCAAGGCGCTGCTTGATGTCGCTGCGGATCTTCACGCGATCGATCACGACATCGATCGTGTGCTTCTCGGTTTTTTTCAGCTTCGGCAGCTCGTCGACTTCATAGATCTTCGCCGCGCCGGTGCCGCTCTGAATGCGGAAGCGCACGAAGCCCTGCGCCTGCATCTGCTCGAACAGGTCTGCGTGCTCGCCCTTGCGGTTGG
>JACCEC011053072.1_pt1 | contig 25957 bp, 25 predicted proteins | sample 7450121 | NCBI WGS metagenome assembly JACCEC01 (sample SAMN15323455, study PRJNA562643) | freshwater metagenome | isolation source: river surface water | place: USA:Blue River Watershed | collected 2017-08-18 | reverse complement strand
GGGCAACGTGGATTTGCATGACCCTTACCTAAAGGAAGGGCCCGGAGACGGCAAGCCTCGGGAAGGAGCCAAGGCCCACGCAGCCCTACCGCATCCGAACAGGATTACACTCCGCCGGGGCTTAGGGTGGCAATCGTCAGGAAAACCAGGCACCCGATGCAGCAGGCGAGCAACACGCCCAGCAACAGGTGCGCACCCAACGAGACCCAAGCGCTCCGCTGAATCGCCGCGCCATGCAGACGATGATAGAAAATCAGGTAGGGAATGACGAGGAGACACGCCAACCCGAACCAGAGGACGAAACTGAAGCCCAGCAAGGCGAACGGCATGACCACGACGGAGGCGACGGAGAACACCAGCAACGTCGCGGCGATCGCCCGACCAAAGTCGACCTTCTGGCGCATGACCCACAATGCCACCCAGATGAAAACGCCGAACATGGCCCAAGCGATCGGCCCGAAGGCGACGCCTCCGACCAGCGAACCCAACTTGACCGCTTGCGCGAAAGGCAGCTCGGCAGCCGCCGCGTTCTGGCGCAGGGCCTGCAGCAACGGCTCGAGCGCCGGGTTGTCGAACTGCTCGACGAAACGGAGGATCTGGGCGTTCGGGTCTTCATACACGAACATCTGGAGCAAGCGGACGGGCAGCGTAACGACCAACGCGATGTAGGCGAAGATCAGCCAATCGCCGAACTCCATGCGCGCGTTCGCAAAGGTCTCGCGCGGGCGGAAGACCGCGGCCTTCACCGTGGCGAAGAAACTACCCGCGCTCTTGCCCTGTTCCCACGGGACCTGCGAGGGAGCGACCGCGGCTTCGGCCGAAGCGGTCGGCACTGCGGCGGCGACGCCGCGGAACTCTTCCCACTGATTCAATGGTGTCCACGCGGCCATCCCTTCCTTCCACGCTTGGTCGGACGGCAGGAAACGGCCCGACTGCAGGCCGGCAACGACCTCCTCCGGGCTGAAGACTCCGAGCTGGGCGGGCGGACGGGCGACGTGGATTTGCATGAAGCCATTTGTTGGCAAAGCCCCGAGCCCCTGCAAGCCCGCAGGCGGCTCAGCGCATGAAGGGGCGGGCAAACGACCAGACCGAGACGATCAAGCCAGCGCAGCAACCGACCGCCGCCATGATGCCGACCGCCAGGAATCCCCGCCACGCGGGTTCCCGATGGGCGAAGCCAAGGGCCAAGAAAGCCAAGATGAAACCCCAGAGCGGGACGGCGCAGGCGGTCACCGGCAGCGCCAAGACGAAGCACATCGCCCCCCCCACATAAGCCAACGTACGGAAGGTCCGACGCCAGCCCCCGCGACCACCACCGAAAAGCCGTAACAGTCCATGGACGATGAAAGCGGTGACGAAAGTGCCCACCAAGGCGGCCAGCGGGTAGACCGCCAGGGCGCGGAAGAAATAGGTCAGGTTGAAGATCGCCGGGGCGGCGCTTTCCGGCAGGCCGATCTTGCCGAGCAAGACCGGACGCAGGGTCAACAGCAAGCTCCACAAAGGGAAACCGACGAGCACCGCGATGACGCTGGCCCAGAGCAACCACTGCAGCGGCGCACGGAGGCCGTCGGTCGAAACCTCGGCGGTGAACGTGGCTTGCGGACGGAAGAGGACGGCTTTGAGCGTACCCCAGAGCGTCGCGAACTTCGGACGCGCGCTCCACCGCGTGACTTGCGCTTCCCACGGCAACGCCGGCGGCGGTGGCTCCAAGGAGGCCACCGCGCTCAACCCGCTCGCGAACTCGGGCCGGCGACGCAGCGCCACCCAAGCGGCGTCGCCCTCCTGCCACGCGAGGACGTCCGGCGACAAGCGCCCCGTGGCCAAACCCGCGAGGACCGCTTGGTAATCCAAGACCCCAAGGCTCTGGCCGCGGTCGGCGAGGTGATAAGGCAGCGGGGACATGGGGCGGGGGAAGTGGCGAGGGGGGCGGGACTCGAACCCGCGACCGGCGGCTTAGAAGGCTGCTGCTCTGAATCCAGCTGAGCTACCCCCTCGTGATGACGAACCTAGGCGGCCGTCGACGAAGGAGCAAGCCGCCAAAGAACTAGCAGACCAGGTCTCTGAACTGGCTGAAATCGGCCGAAAGCCCGCTGGGCATGCCCTTGTTGATCACCGATACGGCGTCGTGGGAGTGCAGGGACTCCAGGTGCGAGCAGGCGATGACGAAGTCGCGTACGCGCGCATCGTGGTCGAACTGCTCGAAGACGAGGCGGGCCGCGTCTTCGACAAATTTAGAATAAGCCCCGTTGAGCTCGGCGAAGGCCTGCTCGTCCTCGCGCTTCACCATGACCTGCGTCTCGGTATGGAGCCCGGCGAGGCAGAGGTCCTTCATGTCCTCGACGAACAGGTGCTTGCCCGGCGAGACCTCCGCGATGACGCGCGCCTTGGAGCGCTGCGAGTGCGGGATGCCGTAGGTGTCGCGTTCTTCGCGGGCGTGCTCGGTGAGCTCGGCGGAGCAAGGGCAGGCCGACGAATAGACGAAGTCGAAATGGACGTAGCGGCGGAGGCGGTCGAGGCCGTCGATGGTGCCTTCGAGGGTCGCCTTGTAGTACTGCCAGCCTTCGAGGCCGGACCGCAGGGACTTCTGGACGATCGGGTAGCGGAACTCGACGAGGATGCGCGCGCGGCTGCACTCGAGGTCCTTCTTGTAGCGGATCAACACCTCTTCGAGGAGTTCATGGGAAAGGACGCGGTCCTTGAACTCGTAGAAGGTGCGCATGATGCGCGACATGTTGATGCCCTTGCGGTCGGCCGCGAGGGAGACCGAACCCGTGACCGTGCATTCGAGGGGCAGCGGCTTGCCATCGCGCGAGACGACGAGCATCGGCAGACGGAAACCGGAAATGCCGACGTGCTGGATCGGGACGTTGGCGCCCTGGATCAGCGACGCGTCCTTGTTCTGCATGTCGGGCAACGTGGCCCGATAGGCATCATCCACCTTGAAGTTCCGGTCGTAGCGCCGCGATAAATCGCGGCTTCGGGCGGGCTGGTCGGAGCGGCGGCTCATGTCGTGGAGGAAGATGGAAAAGCCCGCCTTGGCAAACGGACCGGAAAGTTAACCCCTGCGCTGGAGCCACCTGCCGGATTTGAACCGGCGACATTCTCATTACGAATGAGATGCTCTACCAGCTGAGCTAAGGTGGCGGCGCAGAGGAGAGCCCAACATGGGGAGACCGAACCGAAAATCAAGCCTTGGCGTCACCGGAATGCCCTCGCCTCTCGGAAAAAACAGGGCAAATTGGCCCCGTAACCTATGCGCGCCGCCCTTATCGCCCGCCAATTCGACGTCCAAGGACGGCTGGTCACGGTCGAACCCTACGGTTCGGGGAACGTCAACGACACCTATCTGGCGATTTTCCGGACGACCTTCTCGGAGCAGCGCTTCATCGTCCAACGCGTCCGCAAGGCCATCTTCCCCGACCCCGAGGCGATCATGCAGAACATGCGCGTCCTCACCGACCACTGCCACGCCAAGCTCGAGGCCGAATCCGACGGCGCGGACCGCATCTGGCAGCTGCCGAAGATCATCCAGACCAAGGGGGGCGAAGATTGGGTGACCGACGCGAACGGCGACATCTGGCGGGCCATCTCGCAGATCGCCAGCGCCACGGCCTTCGAAAAAGTGCAGAACCCCGAGCACGCCTTCGAGGCCGGCTATGTCTTGGGCCACTTCCACCGCATGGTGAGCGACCTCCCCTGCGAACAGCTCCGCTACGCCCTGCCCGGCTTCCACGTGACTCCCGGCTACCTCGCCAAACTCGACGCCGCGTTGGCCACACCGGAAGGCCAGGAACGCGTCCATACGTCCTTGGACGCCAAGCGCGCGCTGCGCTTCGTCGAAGAACGCCGCAGCCGCTGCAATGTGCTCGAAAATGCCCTGAAATCAGGGGAATTACGCCTGCGCACCACCCACGGCGACCCCAAGGTCGGCAACATCATGATCGATACCGCGACGGGCCGCGGCACCTGCATCGTCGATCTCGACACCGTGCAGCCGGGCCTCGTCCACTACGATATCGGCGACGCGACGCGCTCGGCTTGCAATCCCGCCGGCGAAGACGCGCCCGACCTCGCCAGCGTCATCTTCGACCTCGACCTTTTCACGGCCATCTACCGCGGCTATCGCTCGCATGCCCAGGACTTCCTGAGCCCCGCCGAACTGAAATACCTCTACCACTGCATCCATCTGATCCCGCTGGAACTCGGGATTCGCTTCTTGGCCGACCATCTCGCCGGCGACGTTTACTTCAAGGTGCGCTACCCGGGTCACAACCTCCGTCGCGCGCTCGTGCAGTTCAAGTTGGCCGAAAGCATCGAAGCCCGCGAGGGCTCCATCCGCAAGGTGCTCGGTGAAAGCTAACGATGGCGCCGACCGCCTCCGAGACCTCATGGATGCTCTGGCTTGCCGGCTTGGTGCTGGCCCTGCTCATGGCCCGGGGGGCTTGGCGAGGTTACAAGCGCGGCCCCCTGCGGCAATTGGCCGGGCCCATCGCCCTCACGGTGGGGATTGCGCTCGGCTGGGCCTTGGGACCTGAACTAGGGCACTCCTTATTGCAGGGGACCTCCTTCCCCTGGCTCATGCGCGGGGCGGCGGGGGTGCTTGGGCTAACCTGCGTCTCCGGCCTGCTGGTCTACGGCTTGGCATGGTGGATGGGAAAACGCCCAGAAGGGGTGGATGAGGCCGAAAGTCCGGTTCTCGGGGCGCTGGTGGGCTGCTGGACCGGACTATTGTATTTCAGCCTCCTGGTCTTGGCCATCGCCACCCTCGCGTCCGTCCAAGAACTCATCGGCGGACCCCAAGCCGCCCAGAAACACCTCAGCATCCAGGCTCGCGATCAGTTGGCCGGTACCCCCGTGACGTATTGGCTCAAGGATTGGTCGCCCTTACCCGATCGGCAGAGGCGCCTGATGACGCAAACCCGCCTGTTAATGGCGGACCCAGAAGCACGTAAACGGCTGATGGCCATGCCGGAAATGCGGGCGATGGCGGCGCACCCCTCCTTCTACCAGGCGTGGGAAGACAAAAAAGTTCGTGAGTTATTGAATAATAGAGACTTAAGCGAATTCTTCGACCACCCAAAGGTGCGGGCCCTCTTGGCCGATGAAGCGTTCCAAAAGCAGGCGGCAGCCCTGGACTTACCTGCGATTTTTGACCGGGCTTTGTCTATTTACAAATAATTCACAGCTGGGTTTTTTTATGGTGGCTGGGACCCACCTTCTTAAGGTAAAAACTTCTCTCCCCAAAATCATGAAGCCCTTTCCCTTCCTCATTGCCGCTTTGGCGCTCACCTTGAACGCCCAGGACGCCAAGTCCGGCTCCGAGCTCAAGCCAACCCTCGAAGTGGGTAAGGCCGCCGCCGAGGCCCCGAAGGCCGACCAGAAGTTCTTCGCGCAAGTTTGGACCGCCACCTCCCCGCAGGAGTTCGTCAACTTCCAGCAGCGCATCCGCATCCTCGCCCAGCAGGTCGAAGAATTCAAGCGCTCCCAGCTCTTCCTGGAAAACGCTTTGACCACCCCGGAGCGCGAAGCCCGTAGCCACGAGATCGCCGCCAAACAGGCCAAGCTCCAAGCCGACAATGAAGCCATGGGCAAGCTCTACGGCGGCTTCAGCATCGACCGCCCTTATCAGCTCGTCCCTACGAAGGTCCTCTTCCTGACGCCCCTCTCCAACGACGAGTTCACCAAGGTTTCCGCCGCCAAGGACTTCAAGCCGGAGTCCGTCCTGACGGTCGAAGACAAGAAGTTCCTCGTCCGGGACACGATCTCGGGCGCGGTTGAAGTCGAAACCTTCCAGGTCCTCCTCAAGCAGATCGTCGAGACCAAGGCCCAACTCCAGCAGCTCGTCGACCTCCAGCCGAAGCTGAAGTCCGACGAAGACAAGAAGAAGGCCGAAGAAGCGGTCAAGGCCACCCAGGAGCGCGTCAACAAACTCTCCGAAGAGTTCAAGAAGTCCCGCGGCTTCGACTACCCTTCGGAAAACGGCACCATCCCCGCCGAGGCCAAGCTCTTCGTCCAGATCACCGAAGCCGAAAAGGCCAAGCTCGAGAAGGCCACCGCCAAGCCCGAAGAAAAGAAGGCGGACGCCCCGAAGAGCGAAGAGAAGACCAAGTAATCCCCTCTACCCCTACCCCCAACCCATCACACCATGACCACCGCTACCGAAACCCCGGCGCCTCGCGTCGACAGCAACCTGCTCCAGCACGACAACAAGGTCTTCCTGAAGTTCGTGACGATCAGCAGCCCGGACACGCTCGCTCGTTTCAACAATGACCTGAACGTGATGACGGCCCAGGCTCGCCGCATCCTTGAAGTCAACCAGCGCATCGCCGCCACCCTCACGACCGCCGAAAAGGACGCCCTCACCAAGGTCCGCGACGCCGAACTCGCCGACTTCAACCAGAAGGACGAGATCTTCGCCAAGGTCTACGGCTTCAAGGTCGATTCCGTCGCCATCCGCCCGCACTTCATCCAGAACACCGCCATCCAGCTCATGACCCCCGTCACCGACGAGCAGGTCGCCGAGCTCCGCAAGAATCCTGAATTCAAGGAAGCCGACATCCAGGCCCGCGGTAACACCAAGATGGTCGTCCTCTCCAAGGTGACCGGTGACCACATTCCGGTGCTCAACAACAGCATCGAAGTGATCCAGGTCCAGCAGAACACCATCCTCCAGCTCCGCGCCGCCGAACAGGCCGCCACCGATGAAGCCGCCAAGGCCCGCATCAAGGAAGAGCTCGCCAAGGCCACCGAAGTCCTGACCAAGAACGCCGAGTTCATGGGCAAGGCCTACGGCGTGGTGACCAACAACCTCGTCTTCGACGTGCTGGAAGCCCACTTCTGGGTCGCCCTCACCCCCGACGAGCTCAAGGCCTACATCGAGAAGAACCACGGCACCGCCGGCGAGACCCTCGCCGCTGCCGCCGACAGCAAGAAGGACAAGAAGAGCTCGTAAGCGTTCTTCCCACCTGAAACGCAAAGCCCGCCGAAAGGCGGGCTTTTTTGTGCCTAGAAGAGTTCGCCCTGCTCCGGGCCGGCCGCCGGTTTGGCCTTCGGCGCCGGTGGCTTAGCGACCGGCTCGGCCGTCTTCTCCGACCCGCCGGCCAAACCGTGCTTCGCCTGGTAGCGACGCAACGTGGAATGCATCTCCATGGCCTCCAGGAAGGCCGCCACGCCGCCGATGTCTTCCGCCGGGGCATCGCCCAGCTCCAAGACGAAGTCGGTCTTGAAACGGACCAGCGAGAGGTTCGATCGGATACGGTCGGCTTCGGCTTGGATTTGGTCCCGGAAGCGCGCCGGCTCGATGGTCGCGCCGGCCGCCAACACGCCCTCAAGGCCACCGTATTGCTGCAGCCACTTCACGGCCGTCTTCGGGCCGACGCCTTTCAGGCCGGGGATGTTGTCCGAGGTGTCCCCGACCAGCGCGAGGTAATCGGCGATCAACGCCGGAGGCACCCCAAACTTCTCCTCCACCCCCGCGGCGTCGAGGCGACGCCAGCCAAGCGCGGGATTCGCGGTCGGCGGTGGCGCCAGCTGCAGCACCGTCCCCCCGACGCATTGCCCGAAATCCTTGTCGGCGCTCACGATGATGCATTCATCTCCCGCGGCGGCCAAGCGATGGACCGCCGTGGCGATGAGGTCATCCGCTTCGACGCCGCGCTCCTGGACCACCGCAAACCCCAACAAGGCGGTCAGTTTCTTGATCTCCGGCAGCTGCAGGATGATGTCGGGCGGGGTATCGTCGCGCTGGCCTTTGTAATCCGGCAAGACCGCCAAGTGCCGATCCGACCCGCCGAGGTCGAAGAAGACGACGCACCGATCGGGCTTCTCGGCATCGCGGAGATCCTGGAGCGACTTGATCCAACCGTGCAACGCACCCGTCGGAAACTGGTCCGACTGGCGGCGAAGGTTCGAGCGCTCCATCGCGAAATGGCTTCGGAAGACCAAGTTGAAGCCATCGACAAGGAGCCAGCGCATGCCGACGAGTCTCGCCGACTCACCGACCGCTTCCAGAAAAAAGCAGGCCCGCCGAATGGCGGGCCTGCGAAGGCGAACTGTCGTTCAGCTTACTGGCCTGCCGGCGCAGCCGGAGCAGCCGAACCAGCGTCACGCGGCGAGGAGGCCGTCGGGGTCGCTTCGACCGGCTCGCGGTAGACCGCGCCACCAGGGGAGAGGACGACCGGGTTCTGGAACGTGGAACCAGCGCGCATGCCAGGGTAGCTGCTGCGGAGGGTCGCACCACCCGGGGAGACGAGGTTGGCCGTGACGAAGACCGTGAGGTTCTTCTTGGTCGTGGACTTGCCGCTGGAGCGGAAGGCCGCGCCGATGAGCGGGATGTCGCCGAGGACCGGGACCTTGTCGTTCACGGTCTTCACTTCTTCGCGGGTCAGTCCGCCGATGACGACGGTGGCGCCGTCGAAGACGGTGACGTCGGTCGAGACTTCACGGGTGGTGAAGATCGGCTGGAAGAAGCCCGAAGGGATGGTGACAGTCGTGGAACCCGAGATCGCGACGGAGGTGCCGCCGTATTCGACGAAGCCTTCGAATTCGGTCACCTTCGGCTTGAGGTTGAGGGCGATCGAGTCGTCGGCGCCGACGGTCGGGGTGACTTCGAGGGTCACGCCGACTTCCTGGACGGTGAAGTCCTGCGGGGTACCGGCCGTGATGGTCACACCAGCGGAACCGCCACCGTTCTGGTTACCGCCCTGCGAACCGACGTTCGACTGGGTGTCACCGTAGGACTGCGGGTAGCGGAGGAGCTGGGCGATCTTGATGATGGCGGTCTTACCGTCGAGGACGGTGAGGCTCGGGGCGGACATCAGGTCGGAACCGCTGCTCTGTTCGATCGCCTTGAGGAAGATCGAGAGGTCGTAGGAACCGATGGTGCCGATCATGCCGTTGTAGGAACCGGCGGCGCCGCTCCAACCAGCCGTGCCACCGAAGTTCGGCTCGCGGCCACCGAAGTTGCCGGAAGGGAAGTTCGGGGGATTGTTGGCGATCGGGGTGGACGCACCAGGTTGGGTGACGGTGACAAAGCCGCCATTGCCGTCCGGGATCGTGGCCGAACCACCGGCCACCGCGATGGTGCCCGGATTGGAGACGGTGGCGGAACCGAAGACGTCGTTGACCGAACGGAGGTTCGTCTGGGCGCGGATGGTCTGGATGCCGTTGACGGTGCGGGACAGGCGCAGGTTCGTGGTGAGCTCGTTCAGGGAAGACTCGGAGACTTCGATGAACTTGGACTCGATGTGGACCTGCTTGATGTCGGAGTAACGGCGGAGGATGTTGCGGATGCGCTCCAGGTTCTTGCGATTCTGGGTCACGATCAGGGTCGTACCGTCGTAGTTGAGGACGGCACCGGTCACTTCGAACGACACGCCGGAGCGGGTCAGGAAGTTCTTGATGCCTTCATTGCGAGGGTTGACGTCGGTCGCGCCCGCGCCAGCGGTCGCACCCCCGAAGGGGCTGGCGGTGCCGCCCGAGGAAGCCGCGGGGGCGCCGGTACCGATACCGGTCATCTTGGTTTCAGCCGCGGAGCTCAGCGGGAAGAACTCGGTTTCGAGGTCGTTCGAGCCGGAGTCCGGACGGATTTCGATGATGCCGGCGTTGATCGTGTAGGTGAAGTTGACCTGCTTGGTGATGAGGTCGATCGCCTTCTCGAGGGTGACGTTGCGGAGCGTCATGTTGACGGACGGATTCTTGCGGTCCGGGTCGATGACGAACATGTTCACGCCCTTGTTCTCCTTGTCGTAGGACTGGGAGACGATGGTCAGCTGGGCGATGGCGCGGTCGAATGGCAGGTCGCGGATGTTGATTTCCGGGACGGTGATCGAGCGGAGCTTGTCGAGGACCGGGTCAGCGGTCGCGGTGCCGCCGACTGGGCCGACTTCGCGGTTGTAGACTTCCGGGAGCTTCCAGCTTTCGTCGAGCAGCTCGAGGAGCTTGCCCTTGGTGACGTTGCGGTTCCACTGGCCGGAGTTTTCGGAGAGGACTTGGCGGATGCGCACCTGGAAGGCCTTCGACTCAGCGTTGTTGGGCTGGTACTGGAGGATTTCGCGGTAGGCGTCGAGGGCGCCGGCGTAGTCGCCGTAGAGGTAACGGGCGCGGCCCTTGACGAGCAGCTCCTGGACCTTGTCGTCCTTGGCGCGGAGGCCGGGCGAGATTTCGTCGACGCTGCGGTAAGCCGGGTCGGACTTCTTGGCCGCGAACTCGGCGCGGAGGCGACGGGAGCTGGCGTCATCGGCGCCGTTGAGGCGCTCGAACTCGCGGACGAAGGCGTCGGCCTTGTTCATCTCGCGGGCATCCATCGCCAAGAAGGCGCGGCGGGAGATGATGGAGGACTTCACCGACTTGATGCGGTCGCTGACCGGCTTGGTCGCGATGTTGCGGGGCAGGTTGGCGGAAGCCTTGTCGAGCAGGGCGGTCGCTTCGTCGAGCTCGCCCTTGCGGACGGAGCCTTCGGCTTCGCTGATGAGGGCGGAAGCGGCGTCGATGGCGGCGGCGTTGATCTTGGCGAGGCGCACGACTTCGGCGCGAGCCAACTGGTCGGCACCTTGGTCGCCGGATTCGCGGCGGGAGATGATGTCCTGCTTGGCCAGGGTGATTTCGTCGCGCCAGTTCTGGGCGGCGGTGTTGTTCGGGAGGGCGCCGTTGGCGCCATCCAGCACCTTGAGGGCGGCGGCGTAGTCACCCTGCTCGGCGGTCTGCTTGGCGACGGCGATGGCCTGGGCCACTTCGCGGTAGAGGTTCTCGTGGGACGAGGCGACTTCGTCGAGCAAGGTGGCGGGCTTCGCCGGAGCCGCCGGAGCGGGCTGGGCGGCCTTGATCTTGGCGGCTTCGGCGTCGGCCTTGGCCTTGTCGGCGGCGGCGAGCGCGGCCTTGACGGAAGCGATGCCTTCCTTGGCGGCTTCATCGTCCGCGGAGATCTTCTGGATCTGCTCGAACTTCTCGAGCGCGACCTGGAGGTCGCCCTTCTCGCGAGCGGCCAGCGCCTCGGAGAGGAGCTGGGTCTTTTGCGTCACCGGATCCACGTCTTGGGCGACGAGGGAGCCGACAGCGACGGCGGCGGCGAGGGTGGCCCAAGCGAGCCGGTTGCGTTTGTGATTTTTCATCGGGGCGTCGGAGGTAAAGGATTATTTAGGGTGTTTATCTTTGTTGGGGGAAGCAGGCTATGCCTCGGGGGGGATGTCGAAGGTCTCGGTGAAGGATTTACGCCCCTTCTTCGGGTCGGGGATAAAGGTCTTCTCAACGGTCACGGTCTTGTTAATCAAGTCAATGTCTTTGATGACGAAATCCGCACCTTTATAGGAGAATTTGTCGCCCTTCCGGTGGCGGGACCAGGTCGTGGCGGGGTTATCGGCCGCGGCCAGGAGGATGTTGATCGTATCCTTGAACTCGATGGGCTTGATGTCGTCGATTTCGACCAAGCGCCCGGCGGTCTTGTCGTCGAGAGTCAAGACGTTGCGGGTGAAGCCGTCCGGCATCTTTTCGACCTTGAAGGCCACGGGGGTCACCGGGACCTTGGGGTCGATGGGCTGCTTCAGCTTGCAGCGCTCATAATAGGTCTTGTTCTCGATGTTCTGGATCAGGAACTCGCGGTCGGCTTCCTTGCCGGAGCGCGGGGCCATGGTGGTGCTCAGGACATAGGGGTAAGTGGGGTGGCCGACCTTGACGAGGGTGACGCCAAACGGGGGCAAGGGGATGACTTGGCGGTTGAGGGGGACGTATTCCGACTGGGCGGGATCCCACGCGATGTCGATGGTCGTGAAGAGGTCGTAATCCCAAGCATCTTCGTTCGGCTCGGGAGCGAGCCAATCGTTCGCCCCATCGGCCAAGGAGGCGCGGGGGGAGTTCGGGTAATCGCCCCCCTTGGGCGCCAAGGAGAGTTCCGGGATGGCCACCTGACGGGCCTCTTCGCTCGGCAACAGGGGCTTAACGAGTTCAGGCGACCAGCCTTGACCCAGCAGGCCCCAGGCGGTGACGCCGGCGAGCAACAAGAGCGTTGCGCCGATGAAAAGAAAGAAGTCCTTACGGGAATTCATGGAAAGGGTCTCGGATTATTTCTTGGGTTCGCCCTCAGCGGCGGGCTTTTCTTCGACGATGGTAAGGTAGTCGATCTGGACGGTGAATTGCGCGGGGGCTTGGCGCACCACGACCTTGCGTTCTTCCTTGGGGGCCGGGGCAGCTGCCTTGGTGTTGTTGGAGACCGCGGCGTCGGCGGTGAAGAAGCCCGGGAGGCTGCTGACGGCAACCGGAGCCGTCGGGGCCGAAGGGGAAACGACCGTGGGGGCGGAACCCAGCAACTTGAGCATATCGGCGGACGGCGTGCCGACTTCGACGGCCGTGACGGCGAACGGGCGACCGCTGTTGCGCACCTTGTTGACGAAAGTGCGGAGCGTGGCGGTGGTGCCGACGAAGCGGACCCGGAAGGAGAGCGTGTCGACGAGGCCGGGCTGACGGAAGGTGCGGCTCGGGGCGAACTCGTCGGTTTCGTTACGGACGGTTTCGGGCTGCGCGAACGTGCCCGCGCCGGGCTTGCCTTCGGGAATCTTCTCGAAGGTTTCCACGGCTTCGCGGTCGATGGACTCGAGGAGGATCGGGGTCGGCGCGCCGGCGGTCACGGGGCGGGAGTCGGCGAGCGTCTTGAAGAGGAAATCGATGATTTGGCGCTGCTGGTCGACGCGCACGATGTCGCGCTTGGGAGACGTCCCCGGGTTGCGGATGTAGCGGCGGAAACCGAATTCGCACTTTTCGTTCGGCAGCATGCGGATGTCGCGATCGCCGGCGAACTTCGTCCACTCGTCGACGGACTGCTTGATTTCCGAAGCCAGCGCGGTGTTGGACATATCCTTCCCGACGATGCGGGCCTCGGGCGCACCCGCGATGAGCGCCTTGAGTTGCTCCTTCTGCGCATTGAGGTCGACCAAGTCCTTCGTCGCCGCATCGACGTTGGCCGGGGTCAAGGAAATGGGGGCGGTCCCCGCCGGGAGCAGGTGGCCATTGAGCAGACCGCGGCTTTTCTTCTGCTGCAGATCGAGCTCGCGGGCGGTGGCGTTCTTGTCCGTGTACTTCCAGTAGCTGGCGCCGACGCCGGCGACGAAGACGACGCCGACCGCGATGAGCGAGCTGTAGAAGAGTTTGTTCTGCTTAAAGTTTTCCATGACTTAGAGGGCTTTATCCTTTTGGATGATCAGCGTGAAGGTGAGTTTGGGGACGTTGGCTTCCTTGTAGTCCGGCTTGATCTCATCCGAAGGGATGTCCGCGATGAACGCCGACTTCTTCAGGCTGGCCATCAAGGCGTTCTGGCGCTCGATGAGTTCGCGGGCATTGAAGGTCTTACCCGGGGCGACCTTGTCGAGCAGGATGCGCGCCGTGACGGTGACCTTGGTGATCGGCGGCGCCGGCGGCTTGGGCGCTTCGCCTTCGACGGCCGGAGCGGCCGCGCCGGCGACATGGACGACGCGGATTTCCTCGACCCAGGTGTTCTTGCTCTGGGCCACGCGGGTCTGGAGGTCGGTCAGGAAGGCCGGCCAGTTCGAACGGTTGGTGACGACGGACTCCAGCAATTGGTTCGTGGCCAGGACGGCTTGGGCGTCTTCGTGCGTCTTGATGATCGTCGCTTGGTGCCCATTCAGCACGAGGGCGCGCGCCTTAAGCTGGTTGATCTGCTCGGCATTGTAGTCGGTGGCGTCGGCCAAGGCCAAGAACACGGGCCACGGCGCCAAGGCGGCCAGCAGGGCGGCCACCAGGAGCTTGGGCTTGCGGGCATCGAAGGCGATTTGGGCCGCGATGTCGCGCGGGATCAGGTTCACGCCGGATTGCTGCGGGAGCAACAAGGAGGCCGCTTCCCCGATGACTTCGGAAATCTGGTGGACGTGCTGGCGGAGGTAATCCGGGTTGAGCTCCGGACCGGGGGTCAGGGCGGAAGAGGGATCGAACTGCTCAACCGGGAGGCGGAGCGATTCGGTGAGCTGTTCGGCGAGGCCAGGCACCAAGGAACCGCGACCGGTCAGGAGAATACGGGTCGGTTGACGACCGGCGGCGCCACGGCGCACGTTGATCAGGCGACGGTTGATGTCCTGGGCGAGACGACGGATGAAGCTCTGCGAATTGACTTGGAGCACGGCGACCTGCGGATCGGATTCCGTGAGGTGCACGATGCCGGAATAGTAGCCGACCTTGACCGCTTCGGCGGTCGCAAAAGGCTGGCCGGTGTTGTCGGAGACGCCCTGGGTGAGCAGGTTGCCGCCGATGTTCGCGGACTGGATGTTGGCGCCGGCCGGGCCGACGAAGCTCAACGAAGTCGAACGGGCACCGACGTTGACGATGAGGACTTCCTCGTTGGCCAGACCGCCATGCAACAACGCGGCCCGGCTGTCCAGCAACGGGGCGGCTTGAATGGCGTACGGACGGAGGCCGGTGGCGGAAACGAGGTTGGCGATGCGGGTGGCCACTTCGGTGCGCAACGCAAACAGCAGGACTTCCGCTTCGACGCCGTCAGAGGACATCACCTGGCTATCCCAGATGACTTCGTTCAGGGGGTAAGGGATCGCATTCTGCGCCTCGAAGGCGACGATCTGCGCTTGGCGCTCGCGTTCGACTTGGGGCACCTTGAGCGACTTCTGCAGCAGCAGGAAGCTCGGGGCGATGATCGTGGCCTGACCCGAAATCTTGTGCGTGTTGACGAGGGCCGCCAAGGCGGCCACGGCGGCGTTCAACCAGTCATCATCCCCGAGACCCGGCGCCAGGTCTTCGGCGAAAAACTGGTCCATGAACAGGCGACCGGCTTCCTCGCGGAAGGAGGACACCGAGACGTGGGACGCGGCGAGGTTGACGATCAAGGCCTTCTTCTGGCTCATACGTGCAGGGGGTGTGGAGGGTTGGGTTCCGCGCCGACCTTAGCGGGTCGGCACATCCTCGCGGATGAATTCAGGGGAAGGCGGAACCACAGGGGTGTCGGAATAAAGAACGAGGTACTGCGGGCGGAGGATGCCCGGAGTGCTGATGACTCCGCGATCGGCGGCGTCCTTGGCGGGATCGAACTTGGCCTTGGTTTGGAGGTCCTTGTGGAGGGCCCACTTCTGGTCGGCCAAAACTAAGCCGCGGGCATCGAAAACCGGCTCTTCATTGCCCGCCACTTCCAGCTGTACGTAATAGTAGTCGGGTTCCTTCTTGAGGTTGTCGCGCTTGACGACGTCGCCAGGGAGGTAGAACAGGACCGAACGGGGCTGGTTGACTTCGATCGTCAACACGGTGGCGGACGAGCGGTAGTAGTTCCAATCTTCGGGCTTGGGGGAGGCGTTCTTGTAGATCTGCGTGACGGTGACCTTGACCTTATCGACCCACTTCTTGTTGAGCACCTTGGCGTCGGCCGCCGCCGGCTTGGTTTCGGGCACGGTGTTGGCCTGGATCTCGACCTGCATGCGGTTCCAAGGGTTGACCTGTCCGCCGAGCTTGGTCTGCTGGAAAGTCACGCTCCGCACGAAAACGGCACTCTTTCCGGTGGTGGCCGCACCGGTCGCCGGCGCAGTCTGGGCAAAGGAGTAAGGGGTCAGGGTGACCACCGCCAACAAGAGGGCGCAAACGGCTTTGAATCGGGGCATGGGGAGTAATGTGGTAAGGACGCTAAGGATGGTGGCAAACGCAAAAGCCCGAGCGCTGGAACATTTGGTTAATGCAAAACTCTTGCAACTAACAAGGTGGCGCTTAAACCCGTGGGATTGTGAGTCCCTTGTGCCGATTTCTCCTTCTCGTCCTCTGCCTAAACCTCCCCCTTGCCGGGTGGACCCAAAGCGAAGCCCAGGTCGTCAGTAGCTTCACCATTCCTGACGAATGGGTGGGCCAAGTAAGTACGCCTAAAATCGCCCATTCGGCCTTGATTCCAAGCGGTGGGGAGTTGCATGGCTACACCCTCAACGCCACCGATTCCCGCAGGCTCGCGCGGGCGAAATTAATCGTTGGGATTAACCCGGAATTGGAGCCCTGGCTGGCAAACTGGGCTGAAGCTAATCGCCGCCAAAAGGACCTCCTTTGGCTGTACCCCGACCCCCTACCTTCCGGGAGCCACCTCTGGACAGTCCCTGCGGAGGTTAAGCGGATGATCAGCCGCCTTAAGAAGGGACTGGATTCAGCAGGGATTGCAACCTCTGAAGATGCTGTATTGCAAATACTTAAGGATATTGATGCGGTCGAAAAGGACGTCCGGGATACCTTCGCCCCGCTCCTGCCCCATGAGAGGCAATTTGTCACCCAGCACCCTGGCTTGGAAAGCTATGCCGAGGCCTTCGGGCTCAAGGTCACCGGTAGCATCCTCCAATGCTCTTCGGCCGAGTCCGCCGATCCGTCGGCCCGGCATTACGCCGACCTTCTCAAATCCATCCGGACCCAAAAGGTCCGCGTGATTCTCAGCGATGCGGGGCAAAATCCTGCCGCCGCTCAGCAGCTGGCCAAGGATGCCGGTCTCAAAGCACCTACCGCGGTGAGCTTCGAATACCTACAGAAGCCCGGCACCCCAGGGGATACTTGGGGCAGCATGATGCGGCTGAATGCCCGGAAATTGGCCGACGCCCTCAAGCAACCGTGAAACCGCGCCCTTGGTGGTCCCCCCTCGGGGATGCGTGCTTCGGCTTGCTTCCGCGCGTCCCTTACGCCCGCCCCGATGGGGCCGACTGCGCGGGCATCGCCGTCGAAGCCCGCGGGCTCTCCGCCGCCGCCCGGCCGGATGGGCCGACGGCTTTCACTGAAGCCGATTTCACCATCCCGTGCGGCTGCCGGACGGCGCTCATCGGTCCGAACGGCTCCGGCAAGTCCACCCTCCTCCGCGTCCTCGCGGGCTTGCTGCCCCCTGCCAGCGGCTCAGTCCAAGTACTGGGAGCGAAGCCGCAATTGGGCCGGGCCCGCGTGGCCTACCTGACCCAACGACCCCGGCTGACGGACCCTTTTCCCCTCAAGCTTCGCCGCTTGGTGCAGATGGGCACCTACGCGCACCACGGCTGGTTTGAAGAATGCCACCATGGCGATGAAGCGGTCGACCGCGCGCTCCACTTGCTGCAGCTCACCGAACTCGCCGATCGGGCGGTGCACACCCTCTCGGGAGGACAGTTGCAACGGGCCCTCCTCGCCCGCGCGACCGTCCAAGGCGCCGAATTACTGTTGCTCGACGAACCCTACGCCGCGCTCGACCAAGCGAGCCGTGAGATCGTCGAGGGCTTCCTCTTCGCGCCCGACACCAACCTCACGATCGTGATGGCGACGCACGATCCGGCGGACTCGCAACGCTTCGACCGCATCCTCGAACTCCGCCACGGCGCCTTACGTACCGTCCACGCCTGCGCCGGCCACCCCCACCGTCATGCTTGAGTTCTTCCTCGAACCGCTGCGCGAACCGTTCTTCCAGCGCGCACTGCTCGCCGTCGTCTTGAGCGGACTGACCTGCGCCTGCCTCGGCGCCTATGTGGTGCTCCGCCGGATGGCCTTTCTCAGCACCGCGCTCACCCACTCCATCCTCCCAGGCGTGGTCGGGGCGATCCTGTTGGGGCTCTCCCCTTATGTCGGCGCCCTCGCCGCCGCCCTGCTCACCGCCGGCGGCATCGCTTGGCTCTCGGCGCGGCGCGGCACGAGCGAAGACAGCGCCATCGGGGTGATGCTCTCCGTCATGTTTGCCGCGGGGATCGCGCTCATGTCGGCCGCGCAGGCGTGGCGCGATTTCACCGGCTTGCTCTTCGGCAGCGTCGTCTCCGTGGGCGCCACCGACCTGCTCATCATCGGCCTTACCTCCGTCGGCATCCTCTTCACCCTCCGGGTCCTGCACAAGGAACTCGAGCTGGCCTCCTTCGACGAGGAATACGCCGAGCTCATCGGCGCGCGCCCCGCGTGGCTCCGCGCGGTGCTGCTGATCCTCGTCGCGCTCGGCGCCGTCGCCTGCGTCCGCTTGGTCGGCGCCTTGCTGACGACGGCGCTGTTCGTCATTCCGTCCGCCACGGGCGTCCTGCTCGGACGCAGCTTACCGCAGGTCATGGGCTGGGGCATCGCGTGCGCCCTCGTCGGAGGCATCAGCGGACTTTACCTCTCGTACCACATCGCGGGCGTGCCCTCCGGCGCCGGCATCGTGCTGTGCTGCGCGGTCCCTTACCTCATCGCCCGCCTCCGCGCTCCCCGGCGCTGAGCGTCAGAGGCGCGGTGGGCGCTCCGAGAGCGGCGGGCCCAAGACTTCCTGCGCGATGATGGCGCGGCGCAACGCGGCGCGCGTGGCGAACTCATGGCGGATGGCGTGCTGCCCGTACCGGATCAACGGTCGGGTGATGACCGGCGCGCGGGCTGCGACCGGGGCCGGCGGCGCCGACGTCGGCTCCTCCGGCGCGGGCGCGGGAACCTTCAGCGACCGCTTCCGCAAGCGCCGCGGCGGCGCCGGCGGCAACGGCGGGGGCGACGTGGGCGGGGCTTCGCCCGCGGCGGCGAAGAGCCGCACGACCACGAAGAGCGCGATCCCGCCCAAGATGTACGGCGTCAGCGTCACGGGCGCTTAGACCTGCGGCGCGGTGGGCGGCTGGTCGCCGCCGATGCCCTTGCGCATGGCGGTATCCGCCTTGAGGTTCTCGATGCGCTGGTAGTCCATGTAACCCATGCGGCCGGAGCGCAACGCATCCGCCAAGGCCTGCGGGACCATGGCTTCGGCTTCGACCACGCGGGCGCGCATTTCCTCGACGCGCGCGCGCATTTCCTGCTCCAAGGCCACGGCCGCGGCCCGGCGGATTTCCGCTTGGGCTTGGGCCATGTTCTTGTTGGCGTTGGCTTGGGCTTCCTGGAGCATCGCGCCGATGTTGTCGCCGACGTCCACGTCGGCGATGTCGATGGACATGATTTCGTAGGCGGTGTTCGCATCGAGGCCACGCTCCAGCACGGTCTTCGAGATGCGGTCGGGGTTCTCGAGCACGAACTTGTAGCTCTCGGAGGAACCGATGGTCGTCACGATGCCTTCACCGACGCGGGCGATGATGGTTTCCTCTTGGGCGCCGCCGACGAACCGGTCGAGGTTCGTGCGGACGGTCACGCGGGCCTTGACCTTCACCTGGATGCCGTCCTTGGCGACGGCGTCGATCGTGGTGCGACCGCTGGCGGGATTCGGGCAATCGATGACCTTGGGGCTGACGGAGGTGAGGACCGCCTCGAGGACGGACTTGTTCGTCCCGCGCGTCGCGATGTCGATGGCGCAGGCGCGATTCCAGTCGAGGTGGAGACCGGCCTTCTGCGCGGCGATCAGCGCCTGCACGGTCTGCACGATGTTGCCGCCGGCCAGGTAGTGGGCGTCGATCTTCTCCACGTCGACCGACAGGCCCGCCTTGGTCGCGGCGATCTTGGCGTCGACGATGACCGTGTACGGCACGGCGCGCAAACGCATGCCCACGAGATCGAAGAGGCCGACCTCAGCCCCCGCCAAACGGGCCCGCACCCAGACGGTCAGGAACGACAGCAGGAAGAGGATGAGGATGAGGAGGGCGCCCGCGGCGACCCACATGACGATGGTCAGGATATCAGGAGGCATGGTAGGGAAAGGATCAGCGGAGGCGACGGACGGTGACGCGGCCAGCTGCGGCTTCGACGATGGTCACGGCGACGCCGCGCTCCACGAAGCCGTCGAGGGTGGTCGCTTCGACCAGGCGGCCTTCGACCTCGATGGTGCCCGAAGGCGCGAGCACCGTGGTGGCCACGCCCGTCTTGCCGATGAACGGCGCGAGCGCCGCAGGCGAGGGGACCGCCGCGCCCTCGTTGCTGCTCACGTTGGTGAGGGAGCGCCCCACGCCCGTCTGCGGGAGCAGCCGGCGGAAGGCGACGAACTCGAGGATGAAGAGCACCACGAAAGCGACGACGAAAAGCAGGCAGACGCCCCCACCGGCCTCCGCCGACAGGTAGATGCCGGTGAAGGAGACGATCGCGCCGAGAAACCCGAGGATGATCGTCGGGAGGAAAAATTCGGCCGCGATGAGGAGCAACCCGCCGAGGAGCAGGCTGATGGGGAGAACCAAGGAGACATCCCCTTGGGCGGTCAGGATCGCTAGCATGCCTGCAAGGTAGGTCAGCCGAGGGGGTTATCCATACTTTTTTGGGCCTTCATTCTATAAAACAGGGGTGGAATTCCAACCCTGGCTCGGCATAACTTCCCTCATGACCAAGAAAGCCCCCGTCCCTCGTCGCACCCACATCAAGGAGGCCCATACCGTCATGCAGGAAGCCTTGCTGCACGTGGGGGGCTCGCCGACCACCGCCGGCGGCAAGAACGCGCAGGTCGCCGCGCACAAACGGGTCGCCAGCGCCGTAGGGGTGTCGGCGTCGATGCTCTACAAGTGGCGCGAGCCCGCCGAACGCGGCAGCGGCCACACCAATCCCCTCGAACGCGTGGTCAAGCTGATCGCCGCCACCGGCGACGACCGGATCATCGACTGGTTGGCCCAGCAGGCCGGCGGCCATTTCGTGCGCGACGAAGCCGCGACCGCCAGCCCCATGTTGACCCGTGACGCCAATGCCTTGGTGAAGGAGTTCAGCGTCATCATCACCGAAGTCGTCAGCGCCGCCGAAGACGGCCAGGTCTCCCCCGATGAATCGCAAGCGCTCCGGACGAAGTGGAACGCGCTGCAGAAACGGACCGAGGCCTTTGTCCGCGCCTGCGAAAAGGGCGCCTACGGGACCGAGGCCTGACGATTGCACTTCACCTCGGTGCCGAGACGGCTATCGAAGAGCCCATGGCCGCCCATCCCATCCGACGCTACGGCGACCCTGTCCTCCGGGCCAAGGGCGAGCCCGTGCGCGAATTCGGGACGGCGCTCTGGGACCTCGGGGATGCGATGCTCGCGTCGATGCACGCCGCCAAAGGCATCGGCTTGGCCGCGCCGCAGATCGGGCTCTCCCTGCAGCTCTTCGTCGTCAACGTGCACGACGAGGACTTCAAGCCCACCTTGGACGGCAAGGTCGTCGACCCCGAGGAAATCATGCCCATGCTGTTCGCCAACGCGACGGTCACCGTGCCCGCCGGCGAAGCCGAAATCTACACCGAAGGATGCCTGTCCTTCCCCGGCATCACCGGCGATGTCGAGCGCGTGGAGAAGGCCATCGTCCAGTTCCGCGACGCCGATGGCGCCCCGCACACCTTGGAGTGCGAGGGCCTGCTGGCCCGCTGCGTGCAGCACGAATACGACCATTGCCAGGGCGTCCTCTTCATCGACCGCATGACGCGCGCGCACCAGCTCCTCACCGCCACCAAGGTGAAGAAGCTGCAACGCGCGACGACGGCCGAACTGAAGGCGGCCAAGAAGCAAAAGGGCTGAAAAGCCTTACTTGCCGGCCGGCTTGGCGGGCTCCTCGAGCTTCAGCACGAGTTGGCCGACCTCGGTCTTTTCGGCGCCGGCGGCGGCGCTGGCGACCTTGAAGGACTTCACGAGATTGCTGCCGCCGTCGGTGGTCACGATCCACGAAGCCTTGGGGAGCTCCGGATTCACGACTCCACCGCCGACCACGTCGGCTAGGGTGTCGAGGCTGCTCACGCCGATGTTGCCGACGCGCACGCACAGGTGGCGCATGAGGGCCGACCCCAAGGGGGAACTGGCGCGGTCATAGCCGAGAACCCAGTCGCCGGAACCCGCCAAGCGCGGGATGAAGCTCTTCTCGTCCTTCAAGGACAGGGAGCCGGTGTAGACCTTCGCGAACGTGGGGGCCGGACCGGTCGTCGTGAGGAAGACCTCGGAAGCGATCACGCGGTGCGTCACGGCATCGGACATGCGGACGAAGAGCAAGGAGGCGGAGTTGTCGACGGTCAGCGGGTAGACCTCGGCCCAAATATAGGCGCACTGGCGAGGCTGCAACGGGGCGGAGCCACTAGACCAAGAGCCTGCGTAGCCATTGGCCGGCACCGGCGACAAAGCCTTGGCGTCCGCCTTGCTCCAGGCTGCGCGCAGCTGCTCGGTCAAAGCGTTGGTGCGCAACGGCGGGTTGCCTTCGAGGACCGTGATCGCCCCCACGATGTGCTGCTGCTGGAAACCCTGGTCGCGGGCTATCTTCTGAAAGCGAATCGCGGCCAGGATCAGCGAATTCTCCCACTTCGTCTGCGGCAGGTCGAGGCTCAGGTTCACCGTCTTCGTGACCTCAAGGTAACGGGTGCCGGCGACGTTCCGCAGGCGCGTCAACGACGGCTGGGCTTGGGCCAACTGGGCGCGACCTTCGTCGATGATCTTCTGCGCGCGGGTCTTCACCTGCTCCGCGGTCTCCGCGAAGGCGCCCTTGGACTCCAAGCGCGGGGCGTTCATGATGCTCATGCCCTGCTGGACGCGGGCCTGGCCGAGTTCGACCTGGCGGACGGCGCGAGCCCACTCCGCCCGTTCGGGGGTATTGAGGTAGCGGGGCACCTCCGGGTCGGGAATCAGGGGGACGGGCGGTGGAGGGGTTGTCTCACCGGCGGCGAAGACAACTAGACTGGCAAACAGGGCTAACATGGGGTGGGTTAGGATTCGTCGAACTTACGGGCAAACAAAGCATCCATCTCATCGAGGAGCGCGGAAGCATCCTTGCCCCGCACGGAGAATCTTAAGACCGAACCTTGCCCCGCCGCCAGCATCATTAGCCCCATGATGCTTTTTCCGTTCACGACTTCATCATCCTTGGAAACGGTGATTTCGACGTCCGGGTAGCGGTTGGCGAGTCGGACGATCTGGGCCGCCGGGCGGGTATGGATGCCCATGCGGTTCTGGACGGTGAATTCGCGCACCTGCGCCTCGGAGGTTTCGGACATAGAAGGGGGTCTTTTCGCCGTTTTAGGCGATTAAAGAGAAAAGGGAGGGGGTCCCCCCCTCGGTCAAGGCAAATCCCCTGGCCGGAGGGTTCGCTTGACCTTCCCCGATAGAGCCCTCCAATCGTCCCAAACGAACTACCGTGGCCACGCCCGCTGTCCTCACCCATCCGGAATCCCTGAAGAAGCCTGCCGGTCCTTCAGAATTCGCTAAACACCCCGTCAACGCGGCCCTCTCCAAGGCCGAGAAGGTGGCGCTCTACACCAAAATGGCACGTATCCGCCATTTCGAGCAGCGCTGCATTCGCACCTACCAACAGGGTAAAATTGGGGGGTTTCTCCACTTGTACGTCGGCCAAGAGGCTGTCGCCGCCGGGACGATCTCCCTCCTCGGCAAGCATGACCACATCATCACGGGCTACCGCGACCATGGTCACGCCCTGATGGTGGGGATGAGCATGAACGAATGCATGGCCGAGCTCACGGGCAAGGTCACCGGCTGTTCCCAAGGCAAGGGCGGCTCGATGCACTACTTCGCCCCGGACAAGAACTACTGGGGTGGCCACGGCATCGTCGGCGGCCAAGCCCCGCTCGGTACCGGCCTCGCCTACGCCGTCAAGTTCAAGGGCCTCAAGGGCTGCTGCCTCGCCTACATGGGCGACGGCGCCGTCAACCAAGGCGCGGTCCATGAAGCCTACAACCTGGCGGCCCTCTGGGACCTGCCCATGATCTTCGTCATCGAGAACAATGGCTACTCGATGGGCACCTCCCAGGAACGCTCCACCGCCCACCCGGGTTGCTTGGCCAAGCGCGCCGAGGGTTACGGCATGGCGTGGGACGTCATCAACGGCCACGACGTGTACGAGGTCCGCGCCAAGACCGACGCGGCCGTCAAGCGCGCCCACGAGGAGTCCAAGCCGACGGTCCTCGAGATCTTCACCTACCGCTACTTCGGCCACTCGATGGCCGACCCCGACAAGACCTACCGCGACAAGGACGAGATCAAGGAGTACCGCGAGAAGAAGGACCCGGTCCTGCTCTTCGAAAACGAGCTGTTGGCCGAAGGCGTCCTGACGCCCGCCACCCGCGACGCCATCAATGAAGCCGCCATGGCCGAGGCCGACGTGGCCGCGGCGTTCGCCGAGGAGTCGCCCGACCCGACGGTCGCCGACATCACCAAGCACATCTACTGGGAAGGGGACAACCGCGGGCCGAACTCGACCAGCCGCGGCACGATCATCTGCGAATAATCCCTTACCCGACCTTTTTCATGGCTGTCATTACCTACCGCGAGGCGCTCCGCGCCGCGATGCGCGAAGAGCTCCAGCGCGACGAAAACGTCGTGATCATGGGCGAAGAAGTCGCGCAGTTCAACGGCGCCTATAAGGTGACCGAGGGGCTCCTCAAGGAGTTCGGTCCCAAGCGCATCGTCGACACCCCGATCTCCGAAGCCGGCTTCATCGGCCTCGGCATCGGCGCCTCCATGCTCGGCATCCGCCCGGTGATGGAACTGATGTTCTGGTCCTTCTCGTACGTCGCGTTCGACCAGATCGTGAACAACGCCGGCAACATCCGCTACATGTCCGGCGGGCTCATCATCTGCCCGATCGTCAGCCGCGGTCCGGCCAACGGCGGCACAAACGTCGGCGCCACCCACTCCCACACGCCCGAGGCCATCCTCGCCTCCCACCCCGGCATCAAGGTCGTCTGCCCGGCCACCCCGTACGACGCCAAGGGCCTGCTCAAGGCGGCCATCCGCGACAACGACCCGGTCTACGTGATGGAGAACACCATCCTTTACAACGACAAGGGCGAGGTCCCCGACGAAGACTACATCGTCCCGCTCGGCGTCGCCGACGTGAAGCGCGAGGGCACCGACCTCACGATCGTGGCCCACGGCCGCGCGGTCATCACGAGCCTCAAGGCCGCCGAGATCCTCGAGAAGGACCATGGCGTCAGCGTCGAGGTCGTCGACCTCCGCTCCATCCGCCCGCTCGACGAGGAGACCATCCTCGCCTCCGTCCGCAAGACGCACCGCGCCCTGCTCGTCGAAGAGAACAAGCCGTTCTGCGGCGTCGACGCCCAGGTGGCCTACCTCATCCAGTCGAAGGCGTTCGACGAGCTCGACGCCCCGATCCACCGCGTGTCCTCCATCGACGCCCCGCAGATCTACTGCAAGCGCATGGAAGACCAGCAGCTCCCCGACGCGAACCGCGTCGTCCGCGAAGCCCTCAAGGTCCTCGCCTGAGCCCCTCCCCTCTCAAATCCGATGGCTGAAATTATCGATATGCCGAAGCTCTCCGACACGATGTCGGTGGGCACTTTGGTGAAATGGAACATCAAGGAAGGCCAGACCGTGGCCTTCGGCGACATCCTGGGCGAAGTCGAGACCGACAAGGCCACGATGGAACTCTCCTGCACGGTGCCGGGCACGATCCTCAAGATCTACGCCCCGGCCGGCTCGCAGCTGCCCGTCGGCGCGCCGATCTGCGCCATCGGCAAGAAGGGCGAAGCCGCTCCCGAGCCTTCCGCCGCCCCGGCCCCCAAGGCCGCCGCGCCCGCGACCGCCGTGCCGGCGATCCCCGAGAAGACCGACGTGAGCTGCGTCCCCGCCGCCCCCGCTTCTTCGGGCTCGGTCGCTCCGCAGTCCGACGCCTCCCGCGCCAAGGCCTCGCCTTACGCCAAGCGCATGGCCGAGAAGGCCGCGCTCAACGTCGCCGCCCTGTCCGGCACCGGCCCCGGCGGCCGCGTCGTCGGCCGCGATGTCGCCGCCGCCGCCTCGGCTCCGGCTGTCGCCGCTCCTTCCGGTCCGCTCAACGTCGCGGTCGCTCCGCCCGCCGACGGCAAGGGCATCCAGCCCGACGCCGACGTCCCCGTGGGCGGCATGCGCCAGACGATCGCCCGCCGGCTCCTGGAGTCGAAGGTCACCGTCCCGCACTTCTACCTCGAGGTCGAGGTCGACGCCGCCCCGCTCATGGCGATGCGCGAGTCGCTGAACAAGCGCCTCGCCGAAGCCGGCGCCGACGCGATCAAGCTCTCGGTCAATGACTTCATCCTGAAGGCCTCCGCCGAGGCCCTCCGCCGCGTCCCCGCGGTCAACGCCTCCTGGGCCGGCACGAGCATCCGCACCCACGGCGCGGTGCACCTCTCCTTCGGCGTCGCCCTCGAAGACGGCCTGGTCACCCCGGT
>JACCEC012446358.1_pt1:7500-25959 | contig 25959 bp, 21 predicted proteins | sample 7450121 | NCBI WGS metagenome assembly JACCEC01 (sample SAMN15323455, study PRJNA562643) | freshwater metagenome | isolation source: river surface water | place: USA:Blue River Watershed | collected 2017-08-18 | reverse complement strand
ACTAAAAATAACAAGATTAATCTTGTTATTTTTAGTAGAATATAGTATAATTTTTATTAAGCCCGGATAGCTCAGTTGGTAGAGCAGTGGATTGAAGATCCTCGTGTCTCCAGTTCGAATCTGGATCTGGGCATTTTATTTAACATTCGAAAATATGTTAAAAAATTTAGTCGGATCAATTTGAAATGATAATTTAACAATACCTAATGGTCCATTACGATGCTTTGCAATTATTACTTCAGCAGGAACAACTTTTTCCGTTGTTAAATTATAATAATTTTCTCGATATAACATTAACACTAAATCAGCATCTTGTTCAATAGATCCACTCTCACGTAAATCAGATAAAATTGGACGCTTATTAATACGATTCTCAACATTTCTACTTAATTGAGATAGCGCAATAATTGGAATTTGAAATTCTTTTGCAAGACTTTTTAGTGATCTTGTAATTTGTGAAAGTTCTTGAACTCGATTGTCTACTTTTATTTTTGAATTTAAAAGTAATTGTAAGTAATCAATAACAATTAAACCAATGTGAGTTTGTTCAAAAATAATCTTTTTTATTTGAGATCGGATCTCAGAAATCGTAATATTCGCTTCATCATTTAAAATGAATGGTAACTTAGAATAAGTTTGAATACTATTTTTTAATTTATTCCAGTCTTCTTTATATAAATTACCAAGTTTTAATCGTGTTTGACTTATTCCTGTGTCACTTGATAGTAAACGATATATTAATTGCTCTTTTGACATCTCAAGACTAAAAAATATAATAGGTAATTTATAATTTTTTAATATATTTTCAGTTATATTTAGAACAAAAGCTGTTTTTCCCATCGAAGGTCGTCCAGCAACTATTACTAAATCAGATTTTTGAAATCCTTGTGTTAAAGAATCTAAATCATAGAATCCAGATGCTAATCCTGGTAATTCGGGTTTCAAAGCTTTTTGTTTTAAGTCTAAAAAAACAGTTGAAAATAATTCAGCAGTAGTTAATTTTTTTTCATCCATTAATTCATTTGTTAATTTAAACGATTTTCTTTCAAATTCACCCAAAATTTTTTCTAATGGAATATTTGTAATATAAGCTGAATTGATAGCTTCATAGCTTAACTTTATTAATGATCGTCTTAAGAATTTATCTTGAATTAATTGAATATATTCTTCAAGATAGACTAAATTAGGGATTTGATTTAAAAGATCTAACAACACTTTTGTACCTCCCATTTTAGCTAAACATCCAGTTTCTTTTAAAAAATTATTTACTGAAATAATATTTATTGGAACTTTTTTTTGATACATTTGAACAATAGCTTTATAAATTTCTTGATGATTTAGAAAATAAAAGGTTTCAACTCGAAGAGTTTTTATAGTAATTTCAACTGCTTCATAATTAATCAATAAACAACTTAATACAATTTTTTCTGCTAAAAAATTATATGGTAAGAGATTATCTGAAATTGAAACGGTTGAATAAATATTAAAGTTTTTTTTCATATAAATTAAAATTTAATTAAGCTCTTAAACTAACATTACAACTCTTGTTTTTTAAACAAATGTTTATTACAATGATCATATGCGTCCTTAGTTCAGTTGGTAGAACGCTAGTCTCCAAAATTAGATGTCGAGGGTTCGAGTCCTTCAGGGCGCGCTTCTCTTAAAAATAAGAGGTTTATATGAAAAATAGAATTTTTAGTAACTTATAATTGTTATAATATCTTTTTTATCGTCTATATATTTATTTTTTGGATTTTGTTCTTTCAATTTAATAAGATAATTGAATGAATTACTCTATAAAAATAAAAAAGAATTAAACAAATTAGATTATTATAATTAATTTTAAATCTCGATATAAATATTTTAAATATTTTATTTACAGTGGATAGATTAAAATAAAAATTTTAAAATATTTTGTAAAAAACTTAGTAGTTACAGAACTGAAAAACCCTTTAAAAAATTACGACTTACAGCACTCCCTTTTTTACTCTGATTTTTGCTTTAAACTAGAAAAGTGAGCTTTTATAATATTTAAAGTTCTATCATTAATATTTTACAAGTTAAAGAGATTAATGATAAATGTTAAAAATTTGTGAAAACAAAGAGAAAAGAATCAAAAAAAGTAAATGAATAACAAAAGATTAAAATCTCGATAAATTTATATGCCAAAAAAAATAACTGCATTAATTAAATTAGCATTACCTGCTGGAAAAGCAACCCCAGCTCCTCCAGTTGGTCCAGCGTTAGGTCAGCATGGGGTAAATATTGCAGCTTTTTGCAAAGAGTATAATGCTCGAACAGCTGAAAAAACTGGCCTTATTATTCCTGTAGAAATTTCAGTTTATGAAGATAGAAGTTATACTTTTATTCTTAAAACACCACCGGCATCTGTTTTATTAGCTAATGCTGCAAAGGTTAAAAAAGGTTCATCAACTCCAAATAGAGTAAATGTTGGATCAGTAACACAAGCTCAATTAAAAGAAATAGCTAATATTAAATTACCAGATTTAAATACTACTGAAATAAGTAGTGCAATACGAATTGTTGAAGGTACTGCTCGAAACATGGGTATTACCATTACAGATTAATATTTAAGTTTAGAATACTAAATTTTTAAAAAAAAATTATATGAAATTATTTCGCCGTCAAAGGTCATTACAGAGAATAAAAAATAACTTTCTACATGGCGAGGGTCCAAGAACTTTAGACTCAGCAATTACGTTTCTTCAAGAAACAGCGACTGCAAAATTTATTGAATCAGTAGAATTACATGCAAATCTTAATATTGATCCAAAATATGCAGACCAACAATTACGCACAACTGTAACTTTACCTCATGGAGTTGGAAAATCTGTGCGAATAGCTGTATTAACTAATGAAACTAATTTTAATGAAGCTAATAGTGCTAAAGCCGATCTTGTTGGTAGTCAAGAATTAATTGATTCTATTAGTCAAGGTATAATCAATTTTGATTTGTTAATTGCAACACCAGATATGATGCCAAAATTAGCAAAACTTGGTCGAGTTTTAGGACCAAAAGGCTTAATGCCTTCACCTAAATCAGGAACTGTTACTACAAATTTAACAGAGACATTATCTGATTTTAAAAAAGGGAAATTTGAATATAAAGCAGATAAAACGGGTGTTGTTCATGTTAATTTTGGAAAAGTAAATTTTTCAAAAGAGCAATTAATTGAAAATTTAACAGCTTTGTATCAATCTATTGAACAAAATCGTCCATCAGGTGTAAAAGGTAAATATTTTAAAAGTTTGTTTATTTGTACTAGTATGGGACCATCTATTCCATTAGATTTGAATGCATTTAATTAATGTTTAAAACTCACATTATTATCAAAAATTATCTATATACTAAATAAATATTATTATGTCAGAAAAAATTACTCAAATCGTTGAAGAATTAAAAACGTTAACATTATTAGAAGCTTCGGAACTTGTAACAGCTATTGAAGAAACATTTGGTGTTGATGCATCCGCAAGTGTTGGTGGTAATGTAGTAATGGCAGCTGCACCAATTGCAGTTGAAGAAGTAGAAGAAAAAACAGAATTTAATTTAATGTTAGATGAAGTTCCTGCCGATAAGAAAATTGCCGTGTTAAAAGTTGTCCGAACTTTAACAGGCTTAGGTTTAAAAGAAGCAAAAGAACTTGTAGAGTCTACACCTAAAGTTATTCAAGAAGCATTAGGTAAAGAAGCGGCAGAAGATGCTAAAAAGCAGATTGAAGATGCTGGTGGAAAAGTATCATTAACATAATAATAAAAAATTATTATGTTAATGATATATTAAACTTTTCGTGCACTTATAAGTTTTCTAAGAACTAACCTGATAAATATACTTAACTATAAGACGATTGAGCTGAAATAATAGAATTAGTTAATGAATTTAAGATTAATTTAATCGATCTTACTGCGTCATCATTCCCAGGAATAGGTATATCTACTAGATCCGGATCACAATTTGTATCTAAAATAGAAATAATTGGAATTCCTAATTTACGACATTCTTGAATAGCTGTCATTTCCCGTTTTTGATCAATTATAATTGCAATATCTGGTAATTTTGTCATATCTTTTAGACCATTTAAATGTTTTCGCAATTTCTCTAATTCTTTTAAACGTAATGATGCTTCTTTTTTTGGTAATAGTTTAAAAATTCCTTCAACTTCTTGTTGTTCCAATGCTTTTAATCGTTCAATTCGGCTTTTTAACGTAGTCCAATTTGTTAACATACCTCCTAACCATCTATGATTTACATAGTATCCTGAAGGACAACGTTTTGCTTCTTGAGCAATTAATGCACTTGCTTGTCGTTTTGTACCAACAAATAAAAATGTTTTTTTTTGTAATGCTGCATCGTGAACATAAGAATTTGCGCATTTTAATAATTGTGCTGTTTGTACTAAATCTAGAATATGAATATTATTACGTTCTGTATAAATATAAGGAAACATTTTTGGATTCCAGCGATAAGCTTTATGTCCAAAATGAACACCAGCTTCTAATAATTGGGCCAAATTAATATTAGCCATACGATTTTATAACTCCTTAATTAAATTATTACTATTTGAGTTTAGTATAGATTAACATTACCAGATTGAAAAGAAATAAGTCTAGATTTTTATTTTAATTTTTTTTATATTGTAAATTTTGTTCAAAACAATTTGAATAACTTTGATAACCTGTGCCGGACGGGATTAAATGACCAATAATGATATTTTCTTTTAAACCCCGTAACCAATCTACGCGTCCTTCAATAGCAGCTTTAGTTAGAACTCGAGTAGTCTCTTGAAAACTTGCTGCTGAAATAAAACTTGGATTATTTAAGGCAGCTTTTGTAATTCCTAATAGCAATGGAACATAATATGCAGGACGCTTATTATATGATTCAATAATATCATTAATATATTGAATGTGATATAAATCTACTAATTCACGTGGTAATAATGGAGTATGTCCTTCATGTGTTATTAAAACTTTTGTTGTCATTTGTTTAATAATAACTTCTAAATGTTTATTAGCAATTGACACGCCTTGTGAATCATAAACGGATTGAACAGCATTTAATATTAATAATTGAATTTTTTTAAACGTTCTATAACTTGCGTCATAATTATTTGTTAAACGATAAGAGATGCCAAAACTTTTTTTCTTACAAAAAAAGTGTTTTTTTATACCGTAATAATTAAAGTAAATTTTTAATAAATTATGAGGATTAATTTTATCGTTTTCTTTTATTGTAGTTCCAAGTTTTTGAAATTCAAAACTAGAATCAATACTAGTTTTTTGAATTAATAAACTTTTTTTTTGATTTGTTGCTACATATTTATTTGTAGGTTTTTTTTTGCGAGCTTCCAATAATTCTTCTATTCTTGGCAAACCTTGAACGATATCTCCAGTAATTTCTTTCTCAAAGTTTAATAAGCCTATTATTTCACCTTTTTCTATAAATTCACCATTTTTGTAATAAACATTATTTACTTCTTGTTCAAAATAATCTTCTGTGATTGAATGAATTCCAATTAATTTTTTAAAAGGATATTTAAAAAGTTTTAAACCTATTATATTGTTATTTAAAAGATCTTGTTTTTGTACATTATTAACAATTAAGTTTGAGCTTTTCAATAATAACGGTAAACATTCTTTAATTTTTAATTGTTTATTTGGAGTATAAAAATTTGTTAACTTAGTTTCTTTTTCCTTAAAAATTTTTTGTTCTTTTTTAAATAAAGAAAAATTTTTTAAAAATAAGGGTATTGGCGAACTATAAAATTTACCATTTTTTTTAATAAACATTTTTGAAAACTTAATTTGTAACCCATATGATTTTTCATTTAAAGAAGATAGTTTCTCATATGAACTTAATTTTTCTCCTAATGATCGTTTTGTAATATCAAAATAGTTTAAAAAGATATTATTTTTTGTATTAAAATTATTAATATTTAATCTAGTTAATTTATATTGTAGGGTAAGTTTTTCTTTGGAATCTTCACTTTTACAGTTTGGAAAAAAATATGGACGACCCTTTTGTATTGTTAGAAATTGACCGTTGTCGATTAGTACTTTTCCTGTTTGATTTACTTTAATATTATCAACGATTAATCCATTTATTATTTTATTTTTTTTGGGTTCTTTTTTAACTGTTATACAATCTTTATTTGATATTAAAAAGATTTGCTTTTTCTTTAATTTTTTTGATTTAAATTTTACTATTTCTAAACAATTTACTATAAGTGATTCAAAATAGCCAACAATAGTATAAGAATCAATAAATTGAGTTGGTTGAACAAGTAAACAATAGTGTAAATTTGTATATTTTAGATGTGCTGGAATATAATGTTTTAAAATTAAATTTTCTGAAATTTTTAAATTTACTAATTGATTTTTAAAACAATTAGTTAACTCCATGGCTATATTATTTTTTAATGAGGTATTTGATTTTATATATATGAGTTTAGAAATTAAACTTATACTATTAGATGTTTTAATTTGTTGAGAGGGTCTATATAAATAATTAATATTATTAATTAATCTTAAAGATTTGGAGTTATTAATATAATTATGTTTCGGAATTTCATAAATGATAAAAGGTCGGATTAATAATTGATTATTTGATTTAATATGTTCACATAATGATGGTTGAGTTATTTTAATATTATCAAAAATGAGTTCGCCTGGATAAAATACTTTTTTATGTAAGTGTTCAAATTGTTTCCCTTGATAAACAAATCCCTTTTTAATTCCAATTTCTTCAATTATATTATTTTTTTGCGAAACTGTTATAATACCGGCTGTTTTTGAGCAAATATTTGGTATAATTTCAAAATTTTTTGCGATAAAGTTACCATCTTCGACTAATAAAATATTTTTATCACAGTTTAATTTGTAAGTTTCTTCAGACAACCAAATTAAAGAATTCTGAAGAAGACTTCTTTTTCGAGTCGATTTTAAAAAAATACTTTCCATTCCATGGTAATTTAAAAAATTTTGATAAAAAATAAATCCATTTTTATCTATTTTTATTTCTAAATTTTTTAAATAACTTTTGTAATGGTTATTATTAATACTATCATACTTTTGTTTATTAATATCGTATGCAAGATAATATGAAATAGGAATTTTATTTCTATCAATTATGAAGTTATCTATAAATTTTTTTTTAATTCGTTTGTTATAATAAGGTATTCCACCAGTTATCGTTTTGAAATGATTTTCAAAACACGTTGCAAAAGGTTTGCAAGTTTTACATTTTTTCCAATTTCGAGAAGGTGAATCCTTTAAATTAAGTAAATATATTAATTTATTATGTTGAAGAATATAGTTCTTGTTATTTTTAGGTTTCAAAATTTTTTGAATATAACATTTAAATCCAAAAGAATATTTTTCAGTTATGAATTGAATTCTTTGTTCTAATAAATTTTTTCTTTCATTAATAATTTTAATAGAACCATAAGATTGATTTATTAACTTTGTTCTAAAAATATAACTATTTTTATTAATTTTATGATCAGGGTAATAATTTAAAAATGAATTAGTTGGAGCTTGATAAACCTGACCAGACAAAAGCCATAATAGTTTGTTTTGTGGAATTAAATTAAAGCGTGTTTTTAAACGAGGAATATAAATTTCACCTGGAGTATCACTTAATATAGGTTTTCTTTCAGTTAATGTTTGTTTTTCGGTACTTATTAATTCTCCTATTATTGAGTCTTTTTTAATATATTGATTACTTTTTACAAATAACATTGTATTTCTTAACAATTCAATTTGTACAATTGGTTCATTAAATTGTTCTGGTATTAATATTACATAGCCAGAATTTTTTGTAACTAATACATCTTCTCCGCGATTTGTTCGTAATATTACCGTTTTTAAAATTTTGGAAAATTTAAGAATACCCTCTTTTGGACTAATAATTTGTTTACGGGTTTCCGATGTAAAAATTCCTCCTGTATGAAATGTCCGCATTGTTAACTGAGTACCAGGTTCGCCGATTGATTGCCCTGCAAGAATCCCTATTGCTTCACCTAAATCAACTAAATTTTGATTAGATAAATCCCAGCCATAGCACATTTGACAAATTGAGTGATATAAATTGCAGGTTAATGGAGAACGTATATAGAATTTTGAGATCGATTTTTGTTTAAATATATTTAATAAATCTAAGGTTATTGGTGTATTTGGAAACGTAAGTAACTTTTGGGTTTCTGGATCATAAATTGATTTTAATAAAATTCTTCCAATAAGTTTCTCATTTTCAAGTTTATTTGTAGTATCAATTTGGAATGAAGAATAAGTTAAACAATCTTTTTCTCGAATAATAATATCTTGTGCAATATCAATTAATCGTCTTGTTAAATATCCTGAATTTGCCGTTTTTAATGCGGTGTCAACAATACCTTTTCGAGCGCCATACCCAGACATTAAGTAATCAGTAATAGTTAATCCCTCACGAAAATTTTTCTTGATAGGTACACGCATAATTTCTCCACTTGGATCAGCCATTAGCCCTCTCATTCCAACTAGTTGACGGACTTGAGATAAATTTCCTCGCGCCCCCGAAAATGCCATTATATAAACTGAGTTTAAAGGATCATAAGTTTTAAAATAAGAAACTACATTTTCTTTTAAATATTCACTAGCAATACTCCAAGTGTCAATAATTTTTTGAAAACGTTCGACATTCGTAATTTTTCCTTTTAAACAAATTTTTTCTGCATTCTCAATGTCAGTATTAGCTTTTTCTAACATTTCATTCTTTGTTTGAGGAACTTTTAAATCTTCGATGCTAATTGAAATACCAGCTTGTGTTGCATATTTAAAGCCAAGATATTTTAATTCATCCGCTAGTAAAGAAGCTTGCATAGAATCATATTTTGAAAAACTCCATCCTAACAATTCTTTTAATTGTTTTTTATTAATAAGTGTATTTTGATAAATATAATCTTTCATATATAGTTTCAGCAATTATTTTTTCGAAGTTCAATTATTTTAGATATTTAGGGTGTAATATTCAATGTTGTTTGAATAATGGAATTTAAAAGCACACGACCAGTTGTAGTTTGTATATATTGAACAATAGTTTTATTATTTTTATCTTTACGTATTTGCATATTTTCATAATATTCTATATAACTTTTATCTTTTAAATAAATAGTTGTGATAAAGTTTAAAGGCTTGGAAATTTTATTTTTATATCGGACCCAAATTGTAGTATGAATTTCAATTTGAGATTGATTATAAGCCAATATTACATCATTTAAATCTGCAAAATAATGATTTGAACCTAATAATCCAGGAATATTTTTTATTGTTAAATAATAGCAACCTAATACCATATCTTGACTTGGCATAATAATTGGATCACTATTTGCAGGGGATAAAAAGTTATAAGGTGCTAACATTAACATATAACATTCAGCTTGTGCTTCTAAAGAAAGGGGAACATGTACAGCCATTTGATCACCATCAAAATCTGCGTTAAATGCAGAACATACTAAAGGGTGAAGTTTAATAGCACGACCTTGAACAATAATAGGTTGAAATGCTTGAATTCCTAATCTATGTAAAGTTGGAGCTCTATTTAAAAAAATAGGATGATTTAGTAAGACTTTTTCTAGGACTCTATTAATAATTGATTCATTTTGTTGAAGCAAATTTTTCGCAACTTTCATATTACTAGCTAATCCTTGATTAATTAATTCACGAATTATAAATGGTTGAAACAATTCAATCGCCATTTCATAAGGTAAACCACATTGATTTAATTTTAAACTAGGACCAACAACAATTACAGATCGACCTGAATAATCTACACGTTTACCAAGTAAATTTTGACGAAAACGACCATGTTTCCCTTTTATAATATCAGATAATGATTTTAATGGTCTATTACTTGCACTTAACGCAATTTTTCCACGTTTTCCGTTATCAATCAAGGTATCAACGGCTTCTTGTAGCATTCGTTTTTCGTTTCTAATAATTAACTGTGGAGCATCAATTTCCAATAATCTAAGAAGACGATTATTTCGTGTAATTATTCTTCTGTATAATTCATTTAAATCAGAAGTTGCAAAACGTCCTCCTTCTAATTGAATCATAGGCCGTAAGGCGGGTGGAATAACTGGTAATATTGTGATGATCATCCAAGCTGGGTTTGCTCCCGTAGTTAATAAATTTTCTAGAATACGGATTCGTTTAATTGATTGATCTCTTAATTTATAAATTCGTTGGTATTCCCATTTTCGATATGAAAAATTATAAACTTGATGAAGTGTTTTACTACATAACATAATAAAATTTCTTGTTTTCATTATTTCTTGCTCAAGATTTAATTTTTCTAATTCACGTTTGATTAAAACAGCACCGATTAAATAATTTGGTGTTGCTCGCAACAAATATTTTGGTGTATTTCGTCGTCGATTACGAAAGTTAGAAGGTGGATCTGGTTTTAAAGGATAACTAGTAAACCCTAATTCTCGACAACGTCGATACTGTTGTAAATCCCAATGTAATCCATAAAAAGCTATTTCATCTTCGGCAATAAAGTAAGCAAGCGAAGCTAATTTTATCCGTTTTATTCTTTCATCATAAAGATTAACAAGATTAGATTTTTTTGGTTTACCTATGTCATCAAGAAATTTTTTTCGAATAGATTTAGGATTTGAAAGATAATTATGACAAGTACTTTTTGATAATAGATCATCGTAGTCGATTTTTGATGCTAAATAATCTTTAATGTCTTTATCATCTTTAATATTTTTAATGTCTTTCGTATCTTTATTCTTTTTCTTATTACGATATGGCATACTTTGGATATTTGCATATTCTGTCCATCCTGTATCCAACCTTTTTTCACATTGTTCAACTTCGAGTAATAACGCTAAATAATTTGGTCGACTATTCGTATACCAAACATGAGTAACAGGATAAATTAAATTTATATGCCCCATTCTATGACGTCTAACTCTTGATTCTGTTAATTCCACCCCACAACGTTCACATATTAACCCTTCATATCGAACTCGTTTATATTTCCCACAAGCGCATTCTAAACTTTTACTTGGCCCAAAAATTCTTTCACAAAACAAACCATCCATTTCTGGTTTGAAAGTTCGATAATTAATTGTTTCAGATTTTTGAACTTCTCCTACAAATTGTCCATTTGGCAATTTTCGATGAGACCATTCTAATATTCTCATTGGAGAAGCTAATTTTATTTTTATATAATCAAATTCTTTTTCAGAGCGTATCATGTTAAATTTTTAAAATGAAATATTATTTATATTTGATGTATGAGAAAAGGTTTTTAACCCTGCATTATATTTTTCAATTAAATTTAATTCAATTTCATAAGATTTATTTGAATTAAATTCATCAATTCTATAAGTACTTAGATCTAACCCAATTGAACGTAATTCTTGTACTAAGACTTTAAATGATTCTGGTATACCAGAAGTTGGAATCGATTGTCCTTTAATAATAGAATTTAGCGTTTCATTTCGTCCTTGCATATCATCTGATTTAATTGTTAAAAGTTCTTTTAAAGTAAAAGATGCACCAAATCCTTCAAGTGCCCATACTTCCATTTCTCCAAATCTTTGACCTCCATGTTGGGCTTTTCCTCCTAAAGGTTGTTGTGTTACTAAAGAGTAAGGCCCAGTCGCTCGAGAATGCATTTTATCATCAACTAAATGAATTAGCTTTAACATGTAAGCATTGCCAATTGTTATTGGATTGTCAAATTCTTTACCTGTTCGGCCATCTAGAAGAATGATTTTTCCTGGTGAATAAGGATTAAAAAGCCAAGCTTCATTGTTTTCAACTGCAGCTTGTCGTAATTTTTTATTGATTAAAATACGAGAAACTTCTGGACCATACATCTCATCAAATGGTAAAATTTTAAAACGACGGTTTAATTTATGACCAGCCAATCCTAATAAGCATTCATATAATTGTCCTACATTCATTCGTGAAGGAACCCCTAACGGATTTAAAATAATATCAATAGGTGTCCCATCAGGAAGAAATGGCATATCTTGACGAGGTAAAATTCGGGAAATTATTCCTTTATTACCATGACGGCCTGCAATTTTATCACCTACTTGAATTTTTCTTATTTGTGCAATAAAAATCTGAATTTTTTCAAATTTATATGCTAATTTTGTACGTCGATTAAAAGTTAAGGTTTCAATAACCCTTCCATATTCTCCTTCTGGCATTCTAAATGAAGTATCACGTACTCCTTTTGCTTTTGCCCCAAAAATTGCACGAAGTAATTTCGATTCTGGCAATTGCTCCGATTCATCTTTAGGTATAATTTTTCCTACTAGAATGTCACCTGGTTTTACAAATGTTCCAATTGTAACTATTCCATCTTCATTTAAATATTGAACATCTGAAATACTTAAATTAGGAATATTATTAGTTGCTTGCTCACAGATTTCAGCTGTACGATCAATTTCAATTTCATATCTTTCTATATGAATTGAAGTAAAAATATCTTCGTATACCAAACGCTCATTAATTAATATAGCATCTTCGAAATTATATCCTTGCCATGGCATATAAGCTACTAAAACATTTTGTCCTAAAGAAAGTTCATTATTTACTATTCCTGGTCCATCTGTTAATATTTGACCAGATCTAATTTTTTCTCCTTCCCAAACTATAGGTCTATGATTAATACAAGTTTCTTGATTTGATCGTTGATATTTTTGTAAATCATATCTATATTGTCGCCCTGAATCTTCAAGAATAATAATTTTATTTGCAGTTACTGATTTCACAATACCATCTTTTTGAGCATTGATTACCATTCCTGAATTTAATGCAATTTGATTTTCTAAACCTGTCCCTACAATTGATTTCTGGGGTAATAATAATGGGACAGATTGTCTTTGCATATTTGAACCCATTAATGCACGATTGGCATCATCATGTTCAAAAAATGGTATCAAAGAGGCTGCTACTGAAACAACTTGAATAGGAGAAATAGCAATAAAGTCTACTTCACAAGGAGTAATTGTTAAAAAATCTTGTTTATAGCGAACAGGAATCAAATTTTTTGTTAAATAATTTTTTTCATTTGTTGAAATATCAGCAGGAGCAATTTTATAAAAATCTTCGATATCTGCGGTTAAATAAATCGGATTTCCATTATTAATAACCTTTCCATTAATTACTCTCCAAAAAGGTGTTTCTAAAAAACCTGATTCATTAACTCTTGCACATGTTGTTAATGATGCAATTAATCCCACATTTTGTCCTTCAGGTGTTTCTATTGGACAAATTCGGCCATAGTGACTAGGATGAATATCTCGGACTGCAAGACTAATTCGATCTCTATCAAATCCTCCAGGTCCAAGTCCACTAATTCTTCGTCTATGAGTTAAAGCAGATAATGGATTTGTTTGATCCATGTATTGAGATAATTGACTTGCCCCAAAAAATTCTTTTATAGTTGCTCCAATAATGTTAAAACTTGATAATTGGCTTGAATAAGTTTTGCTTGTTTGCGTTCTTAATTTTCTTAATAATCTTTGAAACCCAATACGAAATAAATTTTGTAATAATTCTCCAACTGAACGTACTCTTCGATTTTTTAGATGATCAATATCATCACTAATTTGTTTATTAAGAGATAATATTATTAATTTATCAATTATGGCAAAGATATCTTCATAGGTAATTGTAATGATTCGTTTTGAAAGTTTTATGTCTAAACTATTATTTAGTTTTGAGCGTCCAATTTTTCCTAAACGATAATATGAGGGATCAAAAATTCGAGAAAATTCTGAAATATTTTTATAATAATTTTTATTTAAATTAAAACGTAATAATTTATTTGGGTAAAAAATTGAATTAGTTAAAAGAGGTTTATTAAAATAGAAAAATTCAGAATTTTGTAAATTTTGACAAATTTCTAAATCTGTTACTCCCATTTCTTTTAATAAATGAATAATCGGTTTTTGTGTTACTTTGTCAAGTTGAATAATGATTTCATTTTCTTGATTTTTTATCGGGTATTTAGATAGATTTATTTTGGTATTTTTTTGAAATCCAAATCGAATCCATGATCCATATTCTGGAATTAATGTTGCCGTATATAATTCTTTTTCTTCATATTTTTTTTTATAAATATCTTTTATCAAATGTTCATCTTTATATTGAATAATTTTTGATTTTGTTTTTAAATATTTTGTTTCATTTTTAAATAATGTGGCTTGTGAATATTTTCTTTTTTTATCTTTTTCTTTTTTTGTAAAATTATATTTAAATTTAATATGTTCTTTAAAACTAATAGTAAAATAAAGAGTAGATTTTGTTTTGCTATTTGGAATTACACTATTTATTTTAGGTATAATATTTAATTTTAAAAAACTAAAATTATTTAATTGATTGAAATTTTCTAATTCTCTAAGTGTAAAAGTCAGTATTTGTAGATTTAGTTCTTCAGTGATTAATCTTTCTGAGTCATTAAATAATTGATCATACAATTTTTTAAATTGGATTGAGTTTTTGGATTTATTTTTATTTTTTAAGACTTTATACTGGATACTTATTTTTAGCAATAAATTAAACAAATTAATAATAGACAATATTCTTTTTTTATTAATAGAAGTAATAAAGTATTTATCTAATTTCTTCCATTTAAAAAAAATTTTGATTCGACTTACTTTTGTTGAGAAATTTTTAGTTTTTGAAAAATAATTGTAAATTTTAAAATGTTCAATCAATGAGTTACTAAATTTATTTTCTGTGCTTTTTATTTCTTTAAAAGAAGAAGTATTAATTGCTTTACCTATCCAATTCCAGTATTCTTCTTTTTTAATAAATTTTATTTTTTTTTTTTTATCAGTAGTTAATTTTTTTTTAATTGTCGAATTTAAAGCATATAATCGATTTTCAGTAGGTAAAATTTCACTTGATGGAGCAAAACTTTTTAATTTACCGATTTCAGTAGATATTAATTTTTTAATTTTTTTGTTTCGTTTTTGGTGTTTATTTTTTTCAAAATAAACACCTGGACTTCGTATAATTTGACTAACAATTACACGTTCACATCCATTAATAACAAAAGTTGCAGAACTTGTCATTAAAGGTAGATTGAGAATTGGAAATTTACTATGATATTTTATAATATTAGTTTTTTTATTGCGTACTTCTAAAGGTATAATAAGTTGAGCCGCATAATTTGCTGTATATTTTTTAGCACGGATTATATTATAAACTGGTTTTACTAGGCTATATTCTTGTCCAAATAAAATATATTCAGTATTTTGACTAAAATCATAAATTCTCGCAAAACTATTTAATTCTTCAGTTAATCCTTGTTCAATAAACCAACAAAAACTTATTCGTTGCATTTCAATAAAATCCGGGAGAGTGGTTGTGTAATTTATCATATATTAGTTTTTAAACTTTTTATTATTAATTTATTTTAAATTTATGTTTTTTGGAAATTTTTTAAGTCCAGGGGGTTTTATGATTTTTTATAACTAAATTTTCGTAAAAAAATTACTTTATAAAAAATAAATTGTTGGAATTATAACCTTTTGTATTGGTGATAGGTACTTGTTTTTATTACTAATAAATAGGGAATGTTATAATATGAAAATTTAAAGTCTATATTAAACTTTATAATCCGAGTAATTAAATAAAAAAATCCAATTTTAATTAGTTTATTATTCGGATTATGGGGTTTAATATATAAAAATTAGGTCGTTCTTACTAAGGAAGCTAATTTTGCTTTTTTTCGTGCTGCTGTATTTTTGTGGAAAACGTTTCTTTTTGAACCTTTATCAATTAAACTATAAACTAAATTAAGATCAATTTGTAATTTTTTTTTATCATCTAGACTTCTTGAAATTTTATAAATTTCTAAATCTTTTAAAAATCTTTTAGTTAATGTCTTAACTGAACTTTTATAAAAACGGTTTTTAAGATTATTTCTTTTTGTATTTATTATACGCTTTTTTGCTGATTTATTGTTTGCCATAACTGAGATTTAAGTCTATCAATGTATTAAGATGTACACTATATTTTTCTAAAGAAAAATATAATACATTTAAGAAAAAATGTGAAGTTTTTATAAGTAATAATTTTCTATTCATAATATTTTTTAAAACAATATCTTAAACCCTTGATAAGATAGCAATATTTAGGCAAAATAGTAAAGTAAAAATACTCTCACAAATTTATCATATTATAGGAAATTATATGGCAAAAAATAAAGGTACTCGAATTTTAATTACTTTAGAATGTACCGAATGTAGAACAAATATCAATAAGCGTTCTGCTGGTGTTTCTAGATATTTAACGCAAAAAAATCGTCGTAATAATCCACAACGTATGGAATTTAAAAAATATTGTCCACATTGTAATAAACCTACTATTCATAAAGAAATAAAATAAAACTATGTTAGCACAAAAACAAAAATTAGCACTTATTGGATTAGATCAAAAAATTGATTATAAAGATATTGATTTATTAAAATTATTTATTACTGAACAAGGAAAAATTCTTCCTCGTCGAGCTACAGGTATTACAGTCCAACAACAGCGTCAAATTGCAAAAGCAATTAAACGTGCACGTATTTTATCACTATTACCATTTGTATCTTCTAATGAACTGTAAAGTTTAGTCACATCAAGTAAGGAGGAATTCTAGCCTATGGGAGTAAGGAATTTTATTGATCGTGTATTTACAGTTATTTCCGATCTTATTTTAAAACTTTTACCTGCAAGTAAGCAAGAAAAACAAGCTTTTGCATATTATAAAGCTGGGATGGCTGCTCAAGCTGAAGGTGATTATGCTGAAGCATTAGAAAATTATTATGAATCACTTTATTTAGATGAAGATCAGTATGATAGAAGTTATACACTTTATAATATTGGATTAATTTACGCTAAAAATGAAAATTATCCGCGTGCGTTAGAATATTATCATCAAGCTGTTTCTTTAAATTCAAATTTGCCTCAAGCTTTAAATAATATTGCCGCTATTTACCATCGCCAAGGTTTATTAGCATTAGAAATGGCATCTCAAGATTACAATGCTGAAATGGAAATTTCAGAAGAGTATGAATATATTGAACTCGCGAAAGGTTTGTTTGATAAAGCTGCTGAATATTGGTATCAAGCTCTTAAATTAGCGCCTGATAATTACCCGCGAGCACGAAATTGGTTACGAATAACTGGGAGAGCTAAATCATTAGAGTCTTTTTGAACTCTAGAAAGTAGTTCAGAAAAGAAATATTTTATTCAACAATTCCGATTAGTTTGATGTACAATGGTAGATGGTTAATAAATTTTAAATTTGTTATTATGTTGAATAATCTGTTGAATTCTGAAAGTCTATTTATTCTTAAATATTTAAAATCTTTTAAATCAAAATGGAAAACGTAAAAGTAGAAAAACCTATAAATAAAGGTTATGTTTGTCAAATTATTGGTCCAGTATTAGATATTCAATTTCCCGATGGGAAATTACCGCCAATTTATAGTGCAATTAAAATTGAAACTGCAGATGGTATAGGAAATATTGTTGAAGTTCAACAATTATTAGGTGATAACAAGATACGTGCAGTATCAATGCGTTCAACGGACGGTTTAAAACGTGGTGTTGAAGCTATTGATTTAGGTGCTCCAATTACTGTTCCTGTTGGAGTTCCAACATTAGGACGAATTTTTAATGTAATTGGTGAACCGGTAGATGAACAAGGTGACGTAACTATTGATCAAACTTTACCAATTCATCGTGAAGCTCCTGCTTTTACAGAATTAGAAACAAAACCATCAATTTTTGAAACTGGTATTAAAGTTGTAGATTTATTAGCTCCATACCGTCGTGGTGGAAAAATTGGGTTATTTGGTGGAGCCGGTGTAGGTAAAACAGTATTAATTATGGAATTAATTAATAATATTGCTAAAGCCCATGGTGGTGTATCCGTTTTTGGTGGTGTAGGTGAGAGAACACGTGAAGGTAATGATTTATATGAAGAAATGAAAGAGTCAGGAGTAATTAATTCAAAGAATTTTTCTGAATCTAAAGTAGCTTTAGTATATGGTCAAATGAATGAACCTCCTGGAGCACGTATGCGTGTAGGTTTAACCGCTTTAACAATGGCTGAATATTTCCGAGATGTAAATAAACAAGATGTTTTATTATTTATTGATAATATTTTCCGTTTTACACAGGCAGGTTCTGAAGTATCAGCTTTATTAGGTCGTATGCCATCAGCTGTAGGTTATCAACCAACTTTAGCAACTGAGATGGGTGCTTTACAAGAACGTATTACTTCAACAACACAAGGTTCAATTACTTCAATTCAAGCTGTATACGTACCTGCAGATGATTTAACAGATCCAGCTCCAGCAACAACATTTGCACATTTAGATGCAACAACAGTATTATCACGGAATTTAGCCGCAAAAGGAATAT
>JACCEC012446358.1_pt1:0-5000 | contig 25959 bp, 21 predicted proteins | sample 7450121 | NCBI WGS metagenome assembly JACCEC01 (sample SAMN15323455, study PRJNA562643) | freshwater metagenome | isolation source: river surface water | place: USA:Blue River Watershed | collected 2017-08-18 | reverse complement strand
ATCCAAATGTTGGTGGTTTTGGTCAAGAAGAGTCAGAAATTGTGCTACAAAGTTCATCAAGAATTCTTGGATACTTAATTTTCTGTTTCTGTTTATTATTAACACAAGTTCTTTTAATTCTTAAGAAAAAACAATATGAGAAAGTTCAAGCTGCTGAACTTAACTTCTAATAATCTTAGGAATGACGATTATATTTTTGTCATTCCTAAAATTTAAAATAATAAATATTGCTATTTTTTATTTTAAATTTCAATGTAATGTTTTAACACTTTAATCTTCGATCTCAAATACTTCTTTAAAGATTTTCGACACTTTATCACCGGAATCAATTGATTCCAATGGATCTTTCCTTAATCTATGACGTAAACATAAAGTAATAATTTTTTCAATATCTTCAATTGTCACTTTTTCTCTTCCATTGTAAGCTGCATGGGCTTTTGCTGCTCGATTCGTTACAATATCACCTCGTAAACCATCGACATCTAATTGGCTACAAACTTCTGATATTTTAACTCGCAAATCATACTCAATTTGTACATTTGGTAATAATTTTTGAGCATCAACGATACGATTACGTAATTCTTGTTGTTGAGCTTCATAGTTTTCAATCCATACCATTGGCATTTGATCAAACGAAGTTCTTTCTTCTACTACTTTTACGCGCAATATTGGATCTTTAACCGTACGAATTTCAGCATGCATACCAAATCGATCTAATAATTGAGGACGTAATTCACCTTCCTCGGGATTACCTGATCCAACTAATACAAAACGAGCAGGGTGACGGATTGAAATCCCTTCTCGTTCCACTGTATTCCAACCTGAAGCTGCTGAATCTAAAAGAATATCAACTAAGTGATCATCCAATAAATTAACTTCATCAACATAAAGTAACCCTCGGTTAGCTTTTGCTAGTAATCCAGGTTCAAAAGCTTTTACACCTTCTGTCAATGCTTTCTCAATGTCAATTGTTCCACAAACACGATCTTCTGTTGCTCCGAGTGGTAAATCTACCATTGGAATTTTAATAAATTCTGTTTCTAATGATTCACCATTTTGAATGGCAGTTTTCACTTCATTTCCCATTAAATCTAAATCTGATTTATGCGAATTAAATGGATCATCTTTTACTACTTCAATTTCTGGAAGTAAATCAGCAATTGCTCGTATTGTTGTCGATTTTCCTGTTCCTCGATCTCCCATAATCATTACCCCACCAATTTTGGGGTCAATTACATTAAGCTGTAAAGCTAATTTCATTTCTTCTTGACCTACAATTGCAGTAAAGGGGAAAACAGGTGAAGAAAGTTTTTTTAAATCTTGTGTTACCATAATTATCAATTAAATCTATAAATGTTTGATCACGGTTTAAATTATTGGTAAAGAGTCGCGCCTAATCTTATCGCTAAAACGCTAGCTAATAAAGCGCACATTAGTGCTACGTAAACTTGAAAATCAGTAATCATAATGTTTTTATTAATAAATATTCAAAATAAAGGGATTCTAAGAAATTAGAGTAAGCTTTACTAAATGATTTTAGAGTTGAGTTGTACTCTAATAAATTATATATAGATTATAGTTTAAATTTAGAATTTCTATTTTATTTTTATAGTTTACCAACTAGATTTTGTAACACCTGGTAACAAACATTGATGAGCCATTTCACGTAAAACATGACGTGAGATACCAAAATCTCTATAAAACCCTCTAGGACGACCTGTCTTCCAACAACGATTTCGAATACGAATTTTCGAACTATTTTTTGGTAATTGTTGTATTTTCGAATGGATTTCCAATTTTAAGTTAAAATCGCTTGTATTTTTGTATGCATTTAATAATGTATGTCGTTTTGTTGCATATTTTTTATGGAGCTTAATTCGCTTTCTTTCTCTTTCAATCATACTTTTTTTTGCCATAAACTTTTTTAGACTTTTAAATATATAGTAAATTGGAATTAATACAAATATAGAAGAGTAATTATTAAATTTATTTGTTACCTTTCTATATTTTGGACAAATTGTATATTTATAATTTGTAGATAGCAATATTTAAAATTTTTAATACTTTTTTATTAAATAAAAGATTTTTCCTATTTCTAATTTTATTTTTTCTTGTTTAATAGCTAATTTAAAGAAGTTTTATATTTTGAAATATATTTTAAATTTTTATTTGGTAAAATAGTATAACTACTTAATAGTTCACGGAATTCATTACCTTCCATTGTTTCAAAATCTAACAATCGCTCAACAATTAAATCAATAATTACTCGATTATCAATAATTATTTGAAGAGCTTTTTGTTCACAATAGTTAATAATTTTACATACTTCTTCATCAATTCTATCAGCCATACTTTCTGCTGGATAATCCGAAGTTTGATGCATTGTTCCACCTAAAAATACTTGACCGGTAGATTCTTCTTCAAGTGCAATGGGCCCAATAGTGGACATACCAAATCTTGTAACCATTTGTCTAGCTAAATTTGTAACTTGTTGTAAATCACTGCTTGCACCAGTCGTGACTTCTGGATCACCAAAAATAACTTGTTCAGCGGCACGACCACCTAATGTCCCTATTATACGTGCTAATAGAGCTGAACGAGAAATTAAACTTTGATCTTCTTCTGGTGTAAACCAAGTTAAACCTTTTGCTGTCCCACGTGGCGTAATTGTAATTTTTTCTACCTCATCATGTGATTGTAAGACTGTTCCAGTAATTGCATGCCCAACTTCATGATAGGCAATTAATCGTTTGTTCTTACTGTCTTCCATTGGTGTACCCGCAATACCGCCAATAATTCGATCAATAGCTTGATTAACTTCATTTTTTGAAATTGTCGCTTTTTTGTATCGAGTCGCTAAAATTGCAGCTTCATTTAATACATTGGCTAAATCTGCTCCTGAAAAGCCCGGCGTTCGATTTGCTAATTGGACCAATGATACATCTTCACTTAAAGGTTTATTTTTAGCATGTACTTTTAATATACTTATACGACCTAATCTATCAGGTAAATTAACGGTTACTTGACGATCAAATCTTCCAGGACGTAATAAAGCACTATCTAAAATATCAACCCTATTTGTAGCACCTACAACAATTACTCCTTTATTTTCTTTAAAACCATCCATCTCAGTTAATAATTGGTTAAGAGTTTGTTCACGTTCATCATTTCCACCGCCAACCCCTGCTCCACGTTCTCGACCCACAGCATCAATTTCATCAATAAAAACAATACAAGGAGCATTTTCTGAAGCTTTTTTAAATAAATCTCTTACTCTAGCAGCTCCAATACCAATAAACATTTCAACGAATTCAGAACCAGCAACACTAAAAAATGGAACGTCTGCTTCACTAGCAATTGCTTTAGCTAATAATGTTTTTCCAGTTCCCGGAGGACCTACAAGAAGAATTCCTTTCGGAATTTTTGCACCAACAACAGTATATTTTTCTGGTTCTTTTAAAAATGAAACAATTTCCTCAAATTCTGCTTTTGCCTCATCAATTCCAGCGATATCATTAAAACTTACACCTGTATCAGCACGACGCTCAAAACGGGCTGTTGATTTGCCTAAACTCAATGGAGATTGACCTGATCCACCACCAAAGTTTTCTGAGTTTTGGAAAAAATAAACTAACCCTGCGATAAAAAGTAATGGTAAAAGTAAATTGCTTGCTATTGTAAGGAATAGATTTTTTTGTTCAGCGGGATGAGCATCAAAGTCAATATTATATTCTTTTAATTTTTGGATTAATTGAGAAGCTCCAACAGGGATTTCAACTCTAATTGTTTGTGGTCTATTTCCTAATTCTGGACTAGATGCTTGAACAATAGCATTTCTACTATTATCGTACAAATCAACTTGTTTTACCCACCCCATTTCTAGATATTCTAAAAAACGTCCATATGTCATACGTGAACTTACAACATTTTGATTTAATTGGGCTTGATTTGTTAAATTATTTGAACTTTCAGCATTTTCTATACCGAATGTTTTGACACCCATATCAGTAAGACTAATAATTATTATTCCTGTTAATATTCTTCTTAAAATTTGTTGTCGCATTTTTTATGATAATTAATTTTATATAAATTTAGTTTTATTATAAATTGTAACATAGTTAAAAGATCAAAAACAACAAAATTTTTATTTACTTTCATTATTATTAAATTGACTTAAAGATGCCTGAAAAAAAATTATCTCTTAACTATTGTTTTTTATTTGTTTAGATGCTATCATCTTTTCAGTAATTACGAATTATTTGCAATCTAATTAAATCATTTATTTAATTAACAAAGATTGTTAAAAAAATGGCTGGTGTAGCTCAACGGTAGAGCAACGGATTTGTAATCCGTAGGTTGGGGGTTCAAATCCCTTCACCAGCTTTAAAAGATCTAAAAATATATTATTATTTAAATAAATGTTTAATTGATCAAAATAAATCAAATTTGATAAATTAAACCACTAGTTTCTAAAGAGATTATTTTCCAATATCTATATACATATATAGTATTTTTAAGTTTTGTATTTTTATTTATTAAATTCGTTCAATATCATTTAATTTCTCAGAAATTTCATGTTTATAAATCTTTTTTATAGTCCAAGCATTTTTTGAATGATTATATATAGGCTTATTATAAAAATTAAACTCACTAAAATCCCAAACCAACGTAATTTTGGAATTTTAAATAAATTTTTAAAAGGTCTTAATATAATTAATATTAATCCTATCATACTACTAATAAAAAAGCGTGGATATCGAATTATATTAGTCCAAAAGTTATTCATAATTAAGATAATTAAATATTTTAATTAATATTATAGCGATTTTTTTGTATGAATTACTTAAAGAATTTTAAAAATTAAAAATTTTTCTAGTCTTATATGAAAGAAAATGTTATTATAAAATAGTAGTATAAGGCTCTGTAGCTCAGTGGTTAGAGCAGGGGACTCATAAGCCCAAGGTCGTAGGTTCAAATCCCACCAGAGCCATCTACTACTT
>JACCEC011842651.1_pt1 | contig 25980 bp, 52 predicted proteins | sample 7450121 | NCBI WGS metagenome assembly JACCEC01 (sample SAMN15323455, study PRJNA562643) | freshwater metagenome | isolation source: river surface water | place: USA:Blue River Watershed | collected 2017-08-18 | reverse complement strand
CGGTCAGATGATTGATATTGTTGCAACTGATTTGTTCAAAGATATTATCAAACAAAATAGATATCATATATGGTATGAATTTTGTATGAACAATGTCTGGCCGGGTCAACTTGACGCGATTGGATTTGTTCTGGAAAAGTTTTAGTTATGATCAAAACAAGCTTGACTGTCCAAGTAAACCATTTAATATTGTCTCATGATTGATAAGAGAAGAAAGAAAAGGATTAAAAAGGGAAACAAACAGTCAATCAAAGAAATGCAAATTGCTGTTGAAAAGGTTGTCTCTGAAGCCGATTTGCGAGAGAAGTGGGAAGAGCTTGCTGATCGCTTAATTGTGTATGCTGAAGAAATTTCGTACCAAAAATGCGATATTGATAATTGGCATGAAAAAGCTTCTAAAGATATTGAACAATACGAAAAATTAAAAAAATTAACAAATGAACATTGAAGAGAAAGAAATTGACGGAGTGAAGTATGTACCAGCAAAAGTTTTCTGGGATGTATGGAAAGATTGGCAAGAAGATATTGAAGAAACAAAAGCTGAGATCAAAAAACTAAAAGCTGAAATTTATAACTTGAAACATCCAGAAGAAGCTGCTAGAATTAATTCATACTTAAATTAAATGGAACAGTTTAAAATTAACCTATTAAAACTTGCAGCAAAGTATGATATTAAAGATACTTTGTTGTGGAGTGAAGAATTAGATTTTAGTATTATGTGTAGTGATTCATTCTTCTATGCTACAGCAGATGCAGAAGATGTACTTTCTCAAAAGGATGTGGATTTGCTTGAACAATGTATAAAAGACTGTTTAAATGCTAAAGATGGCTTAGGAGAACTACATGGCACACTTTTGTATGTAGCAAAGAAACGCAAAATGCGACCTTTACCAGATATCTATACTCATATTCCAAAAGCAGTCCAAGAGTTGTTGAATGCTTGTGGTCCAGACCGAGAAAACAGAAATCTCTTTTCAGAACTCAAAGAAGGAATTGATGAACTAGAGAAGAGAAGGTAATATGGATACAAAAACGCAAGATATGTTAAAACAGGCTTACAATTATGGATGGTCTCATGCTATCGAAGAAGTAAATAAAAGCTTGCAAGATGTTCGACACAACAAAAAACTTGATTTGAATGAAGAATATAAAGAGGTTTTTGATACGTTAATTTATTCGATATCTGAAGAGTTAAAAGACTTTTCAAAAGATTTGAAGGACAAATAATGAAACGCATCAAGGATTGGATTGTAGTAAACTTTGCTTGGGAATCAGATTAAATAAAGTAAACAGTTTTTATGTGGAATAAAGATATTGTTATCAATGATTCTAAAATAGAAGGAAAGGGATTATTTGTAACTAAAGACATTAAAAAAGATGAATTGTTGATAGACTATAGTAGTCTTGATTTTTATAAATTAAACGTCGATGAATTAACAGAATATCAAATCAACCATAATTGGATAATAATGATTGATAATGTTATTTGTGAAACTACTGATATTAAAAAAGAATTAGACTACATTAATCATAGCAGAACTCCTAATTGTAATTGGTTTATTAAAGAAAAATGCATTACAGCAGCTAGAGACATTAAAGCTGGAGAAGAATTAACAATTGATTATAGATTAGAGGAAAGAAGCAATAGAACTAAATTTCCTGAATGGATTTAACTAATTAATATTATGGGAATGTTTGACGATTTACTTATACACAAAAGCTTAATTGATGAAGCAATTAAAGATACTGATTTATCTTTTGAAGATAAAGATGGTTATTACTACTTTCAAACTAAAGACCTTGACAATCTATTAAATTGTTATTATCTCCAAGAAGATGGTAATCTTGTTCTTAAAGAGCAAGAGTATGAATTCATTGAGGATAATAATAACGAACCTAAATCTATTTTTAATCTTGGATATAAAAATGTTCCAATTGGAGAACCTGAATATATTAAGAAAGATATTACTAATTATGTTTCGTTTCATGAATACTATGAAACAGATAAAGAAAGCTTGTTCGTAGAGTTTAATATGCACATTAAAAATGGTAAGCTTGATGGTGGGATTAATATTGTAAGTATAGAAAGAAAAGATTTAAAAGAGATTCAAGAAAAACAAAAGAAACATTCCGAAATGGTTGATAAACTTACATCCACTTGGGAATGGAAAGTAGCAAATGTATTAAATAATTATCTTTATCTTTTTAATAAAACTAGTGAAAAGATTTTAGACTATTTTAGAAATAAAGCAAAGAACAAAATTGGATATTATCTATGAGAGTTTTCAAGTTTAGAATTTGGAATAAAATAGCTAAACGATTTATAGATAATCAACTTGCTAACAGTATTTTTTTTAAACTCTTTGAGTATCCTGAGTACGAGATTACTCAATATACTGGTGTAAAAGATTGTGATGGAGTTGAAATATTTGAAGGAGACATTTTAGAAATTTACACTAAAGATTTGAATTTAAAAGAAAGATATGAAGTAGTTTGGTCTCCAAACTATCTTTGCTTTTATTTAAACGACAATAAATCTATAGCTTTTTTTGATTGGAATGAGTTGACAGGTTCTGGAAGCTATGCTAGAGTTGTGAGCAACAGATATGAATAAGAAGCCATTCGATATCTTTAAATCTTTCGAAGATTCTTTTAAAGAAGACTTTAAAAGTGTTAAAAGAATTGTCAATCTTCGCAAATATAAAAGGAATACTCTTGAATGGCAATATGCACGTTTATGTAATTTTCTTTCTAAAAGGTATTATTATCCTTATGTCCCAATAGAATATGTTGATGTTGATATAAGATCTTTTTTAAATCTTTGCCATAAAATATGGATGGGAATGTTTGAGACTGGTGAATTATCATTTTGTAATGGTAATGTTCCTTCAATTGTATTCAAGAAGCAAAAGGATGTAAAAATTGAAGACTATTTCCATGAATCTTATCTTAGGCTTTTAGATTTTAAAAAAACTAGAAATATGATCATTAAGCCAGAAGAACTAGAAATGAAATTTTTCAATGATTCTGAAGACTTTATGAAAGCCATTATTGAAGCAGAAACTGTTTAATTATGACAAACGAACAAATCGAAGAAATTAAAAGAGCGAAACAACATATCGCAAATTTGGCTTTACAAATGGATGAAGCCTATGATACTCTTGTGGAGAAGTTGAATATGCAATCGAATCAGAAAGCCCAAGACTGGCTATTTGATTATGTTTACAATTCACCTGATACACAAGAAGAATTAAACTATCACATTACAAAAATTGACGATAACATCTAATTATGGACGAATACACAATCAATCGAGCAATGGAAAGCGGTGAATATACTGGTATTAGTGGTAAATATTGGTATAGCATGGTATCAGAATATAATGATTATCTAGATGAATATTTCTGGCCAGAGATTGATAAGGACGAAGTACTCAAAAGTAAATTGTTCAACTTCTTGATGGCTAAGAATAATCTAGATGAAACTGATAAGATTGATGAATACAATATTAAAGATTTGTATGAATCATGTAAACGAGTAGATTATTCATATGAAGCTGTTAAAGAAATTGATGAGCTTCTAGATGAAGAAAATTCTTGTTATACATCTAACCTAGATTTATGACGACAATAGTTTTCAATGAACAAATAGCTTTTCCTGCCAAAGAGCAAGATGTAATAAAACTTAAAAATCTGAAAGAAAAGATTGCTGAGTTTTTAACTCTTGAAGAGGATTGGGAATACATAGAGCTAATGTTCAACTTAGAATTTGCTTCTAAGAATGGAAACTATATTACTGATTTTTACGAGTGGTCTGAAACTGGTAATAGTATTCAGGCCACTGTAAGCGACGAAGTTTTACTGGAACATAGTGTTCCAGACTTTACATTTGTTCCTAGATTTTCTAAAGAAGAAGGTAAGTTTGAATATAATAGAAATTATACCTTCTCTATTATCCACGATCAAGACACTGATATTGTGGAATTTAAAATTGATAGCATTACCAGAGTTAAGAGATTCCGCTCATCTGATTTTTCTCTAGCTTCTCTTCTATAATTTCTGTAACTTCTTTTAGAATCTCCTGATTAAAAGAATCTCCCCATTTTTTTGATACATCAAAAACTATTAAATCAATTCCTAATTGATTACATTTGTTTTTCTTTTCTTTATCTATTTGTAATGTTCTATTAAACTTTTTAGGATTTGAGAATATATCTTTGTAATGTGTTGGCCCATTAAATTCAAATGCCAATTTTAATTCTGGAATAAAAATATCTAATTCCATTCCTATTGTGAAATTATCATTAAATTTAAAACTAATATTTTGAAAATCTTTACACAAAACTTCTTCGCAAAGTATTTCTAACTTAGATCTATTTCGAAACTTTTTTTCCCTATTCCTATTATTATAATGAGAAGCACAACTTTTAGAACAAAATGCTTTTCTATTTTTTTTATCTTTTCTTTTTCCTTGATCGTATGTTAAAAATTTAAAACATTCTTCGCATTTTATAGGAATTGCATTATATTTATTTTCATTATAAATTCTTTTTTTATTATTATTAAATCTATTTACACAAGTCTTAGAGCAAAAACATTTGACATTCTTTTTAAGCTTTTTTTTATATGAGTGTTTGATACTTTGTATGTATGAAATACTCTTTGTGCAATTGTGACATATTAAAGGATTCTTATAATATTCTTGTTCTTTTTGAGCTTTTGTTGTAAGAGGGACGACTGTTATCATCTCATTACATTTATCTTCTTCGAACGAAAATACTCCTTGCAATAGCTCTGACATATTGCTATTATGTCATACACAACTCAATTTTCAATAAACCAAATGGAAAAATCTTCAAGAAATTTAGTCTTAATATCTATTGAAAATTATCATCTAATTATTTCAAAATATAAAGACTCATTCTGCGAAACTAAAGTAGGTAAAATCAATCATTCATTCTGTATAGAACTAGGTTTAAAATATATTAATTTTTCTAGAATCATTGGTGAAGAAACTTCAGACTATTATATATTTGAATTAATTTGTGATAAACGATTGTTCTTATCTAAAATCAAATATCCAGAAATCAAATACGAAATCGTAGATGCTAATAGCATTCCTATTGATAATTCAATAGATAAGAATTTATCTTTGTTTAATCTTAAAAGTTTAAACCCTAAAATCCGTTATTATAATACACATGGTGGTAGATATTATTGTAATGATGGATTTAACATTTCTGTAAAATGTGGAGTTTATCATTATTGTAATCCAAGAAATGATATTGGACCTTGGGCTTCTTATGAAGCTGGTTATCCATCTGGTCGCCCTAGTGATTTGTTATTAACATATGCAGAAGATAGATATATGCCTCTTAATACTATCTATTCTTATGTTCCAGAATGGGTTTTATTTAAAGAATTTAAACTTCATGGTGGGCTGAAAAATCCTCAATAAATTTCTTGATGTCCAAAAAAATCTGTGATACTATAATCCCATCACTAAATGAAAAAGGAAGAACTCATAGCTTATAAAGAAAAGATTTTATCAATGTCGGTTGATGAATATATTTCTTATAAAAGAAAATTAGATTGTGTGAATCAAATTAAAAATGGTTCTAAAGCCAGAAGAAATTCTGGAATCTTAACCGCTTTCAGATTAACCAATAAAATCGTCAATGGATATTTTAATATGATTAAAATTGATGGTAAAGGTTTAAGAGGTACACGCGTTGATCTTTTTAATCTTTCTTCAAAGTATTTTTTGAAGAATTCTGATTTTGATAATAGAACTAAAAAATGGGTTGAAGATAATTATCCCTCTGCAAGAGATGTTCATACATTAGCTTTTAGTAATTTTCCTATTGACAATTTTAATGAATCATTTAAACTTCAATTAGAAAAATATGTTTCAAATTATCACTTCAATGTTGGTTCTGGATACTGGCGTTTAAGAAATGGGTTCTTGCTTTTTAAAGCTAGTGAAGTAAATCGTATTGACAACTTCAGAAAAATGGAATATGATATCTTAAAATATTCTGACATTAATGATATTATTGTTGTTAATGATAAGTTATATATTAAAAGCACAGCTAAATAAAAATTTAATACACCGTTCGTTTAATGGATAGGACAAGGCTCTTCTAAAGCCTGAATGCTAGTTCGATTCTAGCACGGTGTACCATTTATAAATATAAACTATATGGATTTACGTTTCAAAAAAGTTATTGAAGAGATGATGCAAGATTTAGCAAATCTAAATGAGCATCAAGGAGACGAAGCAGAAGATCAAAAATTAAAAATCCAATTTGGAGAGATTCTTAAACAGAATGGTATTCAAGATGATGCTTTGAATCAAAAGATTGTTGAAGAAATTTTCAATGCTGTTCAAGTGCATTTAAAAAAGACAATGGGAGTTGCTTGACAAACATTAAAAATCTGACATTATCATTCTATGTCAAATCAAGAAGAAGTATCAGTAGCACTTAATAAGTTGCCAGAACAAGTTCGTGCCGTAGCATCTACTCTTGTAGAATACCTCAAGAGAGGTGCAAGAAAGTCTAGCTTTTATTATCGTTCTAAAACGACTGGTAGAGAAGGAAAATATGTTGTTGATTTGGGTATTGATTATGGAACTGCTAAACAAGAGAGTCTAAATCAGATTAAGAAATACCAAGAATGGTTGCTTCAGAATAATCCAGAGCATGAAGACATTGCTGTTGCTGAAGGAATCTTAAATCCAAAACCTAGGAAACCTTCTAGTTTTAATTTAAATAAAATAAGTTTAGGACATGGTATTTCGATTGCACCTACTAAAGATTCTCCGAATGATTATAAGCTTTACATTTATGCTTATATTGATAAAGCAGTTGGAGTTGATGAAGTAGTAGAACCTACTTCTACTAAAAAGATTTCACCAGCAGAAGATTTGCATAAAAGATTAGAAACAAAACTATCCAGATTTAGACAGTTTATTCTATCTCCAGAGCATATTGCTGGAATCACCTATAAAGGTGGTATTATAGAATTACACAATGATGAAACAATTTAAAATTAGTGAAAAATCTATTTATAATATTAGAAAACAGATGATGATAGATTATCCTGAATATACTATCCTTGGTATGAGAAGATTGCTACACGATGAATTTGGATTGTATAAAACTATTAGAAGAATGTTTACTGAATACTATAAAATTTTGGACGAAAAAAAGTTTGCCATATTCAAATTAAAATATGGTCATCTTTTCAATAGTCATTGAAACATTTTTCTTGCACTCCTTTTGAAAGCTGATATATTCAAAGCATGAACTTCAAAAGCGTTGATGATTTCTTGGTATATTCTCAGGATGTTATTGCTAAACTTTCCTTAAAGTATAAGAAACTTAAGAAGTGGTCAGTTTTTATTAATCGTAGATTTAAGAAGACTACGGTTTTAGCTTATTGTTATAACAATAAAAGTATTGGTTTCAATCACATCTTTTTGAAGTTGAATTATCGTCTGAATGGTAATTCGCTTGTAGATGTATTAATGCATGAAATAGCTCATGCATTAGATTTTGAATATAACGGTAATTTAGATCATGGTAAATCTTGGAAGAATTGGTGCAAGAAGATTGGAGCTATTCCAGAACGTTTATATAAAGAAAGTATTTTCAACAGATTGAATTACAAATATGCTGTTGTAAATAAAAACACTTTTGAAGTTTATTTTACCATGAAAGAGATTCCAGATTGGTGTATGGAAATCCATAAAGTATCTCTTTTTGGTAGACCAAATACAAAAGGTAATTTGATGATTTATAACCTATATTAATATGCGAGCAACAAGAAAATTTATTTTACTATCAGTACTTAGGGCAATTTCTAGTATTACTTTGTGGGGATACATTTTTTATAATTTAAATAATACTAGTCGGCTTATTGTAGCAGGAATCTTGCTTTTTATTATTGCTCTTAGTTCTTTTATTAAAGATACTGCTATTGTAATAGAACAGAATTTGGAACAGATTCTTAAAGAGCTTAAGAAAAATATTGATGACAAATGATTAGATGTGATACAATAGCATACAAGTTAGAAGATCCAGCTTATATTAATCTAATTAAGCTTGCAGAGAGTGGTAATTATATGAGTATGAATCAGGTCTTCGAAGAGAATGGATTGAAGTTTAGATTTCTTACACAAGATACAGCAGAATTTTATATTGTAGATAGTAGAAAGTATATTTTATTTAAAATTAAATTTGGTTTATGATTATTGGTATTACAGGATATGCAAGAACTGGTAAGGATACTTTAGCTAATGGGCTAAAGATGATTCTTAAAAATGAAAACATTGGATGTAAGAAGTTGTCATTCGCATGGGCACTTAAAAAGGATTTGGATTATTTCTTAGTTAGTAAGACTGGAATTTCTGCTTTTACTGAAGACAAGAATCAGAAAGAATTGATTCGTCCTTTGATGGTTACTTATGGAAGTGATATCATGAGAAAGATTGATCCAGATTATTGGATTAAATGTGTTCGTAGGGAGATTGATGAAAAGCATCGTAATAAAATCATTATTATTCCAGATGTAAGATTTGAAAACGAATCAAAGTGGATTAAGAGTGAAGGTGGAAAAATTATCTTGCTTCGTAGAGAAATGAATGGTATATTGATTCCACCAGCAAATGATTATGAGAAAGAAAATTCAGGTAAAGCTGAACAATATGCTGACTCTGATTATACTTGGAATTCAGAAGATTTGAAGAATCTTAATGGCATTTCAGAAAATTTGCTTACAGAATTATTTGGTGATTTTAAAGTTGAATTAAACAAATACAAAATTGAAGATACTGGATTATGAGAAAACTAGCTAAAGTAGTAAAGATTGATAAACTAGAAAAGCATTTCAATGCTGATACATTAGATATTCTAACCATTGGTGGTTGGAAGGTTGTTGCTAAATCTGGATTACATAAAGAAAATGATCTTGTAATCTATTTAGAAATTGATAGTTTTGTCCCTACAACTTTAGCTCCTTTTCTTACTAAAGAAGGTAAACAACCAAAAGAATTTGAAGGTGTTAAGGGTGAAGTACTTAAGACCATTAAACTCAGAGGACAATTATCTCAAGGGATGGTTATCCCAATTAGGGAAAGTCCTTTAGCTGGAATGGAATTACATCAAGATCAAGATGTAACTGATTTATTGGGTATTAAGAAATTTGAGAAACCACTTCCTGCATCATTGGCTGGAGATATTCGTTGTCATTTCCCTACAGTAGTTCCTAAAACTGATGCTGAAAGAATTCAGAATCTTTATACTGAATTAGAATTTTGGAAGAGTCAGAAGTTGAAGATGTACATTACAGAAAAGTTGGATGGAACATCTTTTACTTGTATGAGATTGGATGAAGATATTCATGTATGTTCTCGTAATTATTCTTTGTATGAAACTGAAGGTAATACTTACTGGAATATTTATAGGAAATATAATCTTGAAAGTATTCTAAAATCTTTACCATTTAATGCTGCTATCCAAGGTGAAGTAATTGGACATGGTATTCAGAATAATCAGTATGAATTAAACAAACAAGAATTGTACGTCTTTTCTATTTACAACATTGATACTAAGTGTTATCTTTCTTATCCAGATATGTTGGATATTTGCTTTAAAAATAATTTGAATGTTGTTCCATTTATTGGTGAAGTTGAATTAAACTCTAATGATAACATTGAAGGATTGTTATCGAATGCTGATGGTAAATCGCTTCTTGGTAATAATTCTTCAGATAGAGAAGGAATTGTTTGGAGAGGTTGTAATAATCCTGAAATTTGCTTTAAGACAATTTCAAATGTATGGTTAATGAAGAATTGAGTTATGGAACTATTTCAAAGACCTAGTTTACATTATTGTAGTGACGAGGAATTAATGAAATATATTGATTCATATTCCAACGATTTATTTCTTCTATTTCCCGTATCAAAATTTTGTGATATTTTAGAAAATGTTGATATTGGTAGAGAAAAGATATCACAATATGATGGAGTATTTGAATATATGCATGATAGATTTGGAATGTTTCTTGTTCGTTCAGTATTAATTGGAATTGGAAAAAGAGAAGAGTATCGTTTTCTTTATCAAGTTTACGACAAAAAGAAATTTGCATTAGCTAAGATTGCTTTACCATTAGAATATACAATTTATGATAAGACACAGAATATTACCGTTACAAAAGAAATCTAATCCTAAACCACAAGAAAGTAGTACTAAGTATGTCATACTATTACCATTGTTTATTATCTTATCAATAGGATCATCAATCCTATTAGGTAATTTAAGAGGGATTAAACGAGAACCTAAATCACCTACAGTAAATGTTAATGTAATAGAAAGAGAATATGCTGTAGTTTATTATAAGGATACATCTTCTGTTAAAGATGATAATAGATTTATCTATAAGAGATTCAAGACTTTAGATGAAGCAAACAAAGAGAAGGATTCCTTGAATAAACAATATGATTCTTTGAATAAAGTTCAAGGAACTAAGATTGGTATTGAGGAAATACATTATTATAAAGTTGACTAAATATTAATGTGAAATACTTCATCACATCCTTAATGTTGGGATTACTGTGTTTGACTACAAATGCAGGAATTAAAGTTGGGCTTAAGAAAGCTGGAACTAATGTGGAAGAGAAAATTGATGCTACTCAATTTACTGATAAGGATGGGATTTTAGATTTACAGAAAATTGGTAATAGTAAACTTGGTGAAAAGTTTGCTATGGTATTAGATGGTAAAAGTTTCCTAGGTAGCATTAAAGTTCTTGAAAACACTTCAACATATGTTAAAGTGATTGGAGTATTTGATACCAAGGATGGTGGATTTGGTTTAGTATTTCAAAAGGAAACATTGACTGGTAATGCATCATTTAATGATATTGAATATGTCTTAGCTTTGAATAAAGATAAGGGTGGAGTATACTTTAAAAAGAAAGAAAATAAAGAAGATAGAGGTTAAATAATATTATGGATTACCTATGCAATAACAGATTTGATGTGTCCTCAAGAAGAGAATTCTTGACTAAGACTGGTATGGGAGTTGGAGGATTAGCTTTAGGTAGCTTACTTCAAGAAATTCAAGCAGAGGATAAATCTGGCTTATTGCCTAGACAAGCACCTTTGCCACATAAAGCAAAAGCTGTTATTCATATTTTTGCTTCTGGTGCTCCATCACATCTTGATACATTTGATTGGAAGCCAGAGATGAAGAAACATTCTGGTACATCTGTTGATGGTGGTAGTAGAGAAATCTTTGCTACGCCATTTAACTTTACTGCATCTGGTAAATCTGGTATTCATATTTCTGATGCATTTCCAAAACTACAAACTGTAGCTGATGAATTATGTTTAATTAATTCAGTTACTACTGATGTACCTGCTCATGGCCCTGCTGCTAAGTTTGTTCATACTGGTTCATTGGTATTACCTAAACCATCATTAGGTTCTTGGGTACTATATGGTTTAGGTAGTGAGAGTCAAGATTTGCCCGGTTTTATTAGTATGGGTGGTGCTGCTGATTGGAGACAGTCTTCATTTCTTCCATCATTATTCCAAGGAAGTAATGCTAACTTCAATAGAAATTCTCCACCTAATAAGGTTCTTCCAAATCTTTATAGTGAATTTACTTCTAATGAAGTACAAAAGAATCAAATTGATCTTTCTAAGAAACTTAATCTTTTGCATGAGCAAAGAGTTCAAAAGGATGAACAATTAGAAGCAAGAATTAAATCATTTGAATTAGCATTTAAGATGCAAGCTGCTGCTACTGATGCATTTGATTTTAGAAAAGAAAGTGAGTCAACTATTCAAGAATATGGTACTACTGAACTTGGTGCTAAATTATTAGTTGCTCGTAGATTAGTTGAACGAGGTGTAAGATTCGTTCAGATTGAAGCTGGTGGATGGGACCACCATCAAAATGTTTTACAAAATGTTACAAGGACGGGTGGAGCTATTGATACTCCTGTTGCTGCTCTCATTAAAGATTTAAAAGATCGTGGTTTATTAGATTCGACATTAATTATCTGGGGTGGAGAATTCGGTAGAACTGTTTCTACTGCTGGAAGAGTTAATGAACAATCTGGTAGAGACCATCATTCTAAAGTATTTTCAATGTGGATGGCGGGAGGTGGAGTTAAAGGTGGTATGAGGTATGGTAAGTCCGATGATATCGGAAAAGAAGTCGCTGAAGATCCATTTACTGTTCATGATTTCCATGCTACAGTTCTTAGACTTTTGGGATTTGACCATACTAAGCTAACATATCGGTATAATGGCAGGGACTTCAGATTGACCGACAACTTCGGTGAGGTAGCCAAAGATATAATAGCTTAACAAGAACGTCACGTTGGTCACGTGCCGCTAGAGTGTAACGGTGGAGCACAGCGTATAGAGGCTCCTTAATCACTCCGACAAAAACCGTGCGATTTTTATGATTATTCTTTTAATTTGTTTAGCTTATCTCTATCTTGTTAACAGAGAATAATATTGTGTTCTATAAGTAATAGTAGAACCTGATGTAGACTTTACAGCTAAATCACTAGCAAATACTAATCCACGGAAAGTAAACTCAGTACTAGCTTTTAATGTAAAATAATCAGTCTCATATCCACTTCTATCTTCTTTTAATTGATAAACTAAAACATCATTAGCCCCAATATTTCTTATAATAACCTCAGAACATAGTTGACTTAACAATGCTGTTTGTGTATTATTGACAGCTACAGTAAGTGACTTGCAAATATTCGGATTTACGAGAGCATTTAATTTATCCATATGAGTATTTAGTTTTATGAAAACTTTAATTGTTGGTGACATTCATAATAAACATAAAAAAATAGAACCTCTTTTAAGTAAATGGGATGGTAATATAATATTAGTTGGAGATTACTTCGATGACTTCTATGACACAGTAGATGATGCTATCTCTACTGCTCTTTGGCTTAAAGAATCTTTAACTAAATCAAATAGAATACATTTGATGGGTAATCATGATTTCCATTATATGTTACCATTGTATTCAGAAATTTATTGTAGTGGATATAGAGAAGATAAACATAAGTCTATTAAATCTATTTTAAATAAAGATGATTGGGATAAGATTAAGTATCTTCATGTTCAAAATAATTATTGGATATCTCATGCTGGGATTACTAAGAACTGGTTTTCTCATCCAGTAAAAGGATTTGATTTAGATTCTGTTAATTCGATATTGAATCGAGCAATAGATTGTGTTAATTGTTTAAATTATTCTGAAATACAACCAATTTATGCTGCTGATTTTTATAGAGGTGGTCGTTTCCAAAAGGGTGGAATATTGTGGAATGATTGGAGAAATATTGATTTAATTGAAGGTGTTACACAAATCGTAGGACATACACCAAGTGATAGAATTCAAATTAAAACTGATGGTAATACATATGCATATAATGTAGATTGTTGGTTTGAAGAGTTTTTAGTTTTGTATAGTCCAAGTTGTACACAAATCGTAAAAGCTGTTGATTTGTGTAAAAGTTATGATATCATCATGTAATGATATTGTTAACAACAATCTTAGAGATTTTAAAATCCTTTTTGGAATTAAAGAATAAAAGTTTTGCTTATGACATACTACAAAAATCCAAACATGAACAAGAAGAACTTAAAAAGATTATTGAAAAGTCTGTTGCTACTGGTTCCGATTGCACTGACTTCGTGTTGCGTCTCCAAAGAGAGCAAGCCCTCTATGAGGATATATCAAACACCTACTTTAAAACTAGAAGCGGGAACTGAAGTCAAAACAGTTGATGGTATTTATATTCCTCAAGTACCAGAGATTTGGTATAGTGAATCAAAATACTTAGAAATGGTAAGTATCGCAACTAAACGCTACGATGTTCGCTAATTCTATTACTATTCCAGTTTCACAGTATTATCATACTGTGGAGAAGTTCTTAGAACAAAATAAAAATATGTTGAAGAATACTCCATATAATGATATATGTCGTTTTATGGAGTCTGAGTTTGGAATCAAATTTGATAGTTCCAATCATCCATACGAAGAAAGCTGGAATTATCAAATCACAAACAAAATTAAATTTAATATCGCTAATTCAAAATATAGAATCATTTAATCATGCAAGTAACACTAATCGACAAAATGGGGACTGATTTAACAGTCGTAAATGCCGCAAGAGTATCTTTTGATAAAGAATCTTCTTGGGAAATTGTAGGATATGAAGAACAGACTTTTCCAGATTCTAGGACGATTGCTGAATATCCGATTAATGCTTTAAAGAAAGGTGATGAAAAGCTAATTAACTTCTTAGCTGAACACAATCACTGGTCTCCTTTTGCTCATCCTCAATTACAGTTTAGAATTAAAGCACCAATCTTTGTTGCAAGACAATTAGGTAAACATCAAGTTGGATTGGTGTGGAATGAAGTTTCAAGAAGGTATGTAGATAGTGAACCAGAATTTTATTTTCCTGAAAAATGGCGTAAGAAGAATCCAGATAAAAAGCAAGGTTCAATGGAAGACGAGTTTATTGATTTAAACTTCGCAGAAAATTGTACAGTTAAAAGTGTTGTATTAAACTGTCTTCATCTTTACACAACTATGTTAGAGCAAGGAGTTTGTGCAGAACAAGCTAGAATGGTATTACCTCAGAATATGTATACTGAATGGTATTGGACTGGATCATTGTTTGCATTTGCTCGTATTTGTGGATTGCGAGAGAAATCTGATACCCAAGCTGAAACTAGATATATTGCTCAAGAGATTAATAATGCTGTAAGTACAGTTTTCCCTGTATCATGGAAGGCATTAACAAAGTCTAAATAACTATGATACTATGAAAAAAATTCTATTAAGTATTCTGTTGACGGTATCTTTTCTTTCTCTTAAAGCAGATGAAGGTTTAGATTTCTTTGAGAAAAAGATTAGACCACTATTGGTTGAAAAATGTATTGAATGTCATAGTTCTGAAAAAGGAGTATCCAAGGGAGGTTTAACCTTGGATACTAAGAAAGGATGGCAAGAAGGTGGTCAAGGCGGTGCTACAATTATTCCTAATAAACCTAATGATAGCCTTTTTATTAAGGCTATTGAATATAAGGATGATGATTTACAAATGCCACCAAAGAAGAAAGGTGGTAAATTATCTGATGAAGAAATCAATCTATTTAAACAATGGATTGCTATGGGAGCACCAGACCCAAGAGAGGGTGGTACTGTTAAAAAACTATCTGGTTTAACAGATGAAGCAAAGATGCATTGGTCTTTCCATGTACCAGCAAAATCTGAAGCACCTATGGCAGCATTAGAATCAAAGAATTCTAAGAGTACAGCATTCATTCCTACTGAATGGGCAAGGAATGAAGTTGATGCTTTTATTATGCGTCAAATGGTTTTAGATAAAACTGGATTAAGACCATCTGCATATGCTGAACCAGAAGCATTACTTAGAAGAATGTTTTTAGATTTATTAGGATTTGCTCCTACAGCAGAAATCATGAAACAATTTTCAATGCAATATAGAACAGCATTACAAAGAAATCAAATTGGTTCTATTAATTATCTATTAGATCAATGGATTGATGTTTTATTAAACTCACCACATTATGGTGAAAGATGGGGAAGACATTGGTTAAATACTGCAAGGTATTCAGATACAACAGGTAATAGAGAAGGTAATGCTAGAAATGCTGAGTATCGCTATGAATATGCATGGACATATAGAGATTATGTTGTAGATGCTTTTAATAAAGACAAGCCATATAATGAATTTATTATTGAGCAATTAGCAGCAGACCAAATTCCTAATATTGGTTCTAATGATCCAAGATTAGCAGCATTAGGTTTCTTAACTGTTGGTAAGAGATTTAATAATCCTGATGATGTTATTGATGAACGTATTGATACAACATTTAAAGCTTTTATGGGATTGACTGTAGCTTGTGCAAGATGTCATGACCATAAATTTGATCCTATTCCGACTGCTGATTATTATGCAATGCATGGAGTATTCAATTCTATTTATGAACCTACTGATGTACCATTAGTGAGTAATTTAAAATCTGAATATTACGAAGATTATAAAAAGAAATTAGAAACATTTGAACAAGAAAGTAGAGATGTATATTACAAATATCTCAGAGGTAAGATTAAAGAGTTTAATGAAAAAGCTGCTGCATATCTTATGATATCTACTAAGAAAGGTTCAGAAAGATTTGATGCTCTTAAAGAATATGGATTTAATCAGAATAGAGAAGACGATGATTTTCCTGCAAGAGCAGTTAGACTGAATGATAAGCATCCTGTAATGGGAATCTTTTCAATTTTATCTAAGACACCAGCAGAGAATATTTCGGAAAAGTTTAATACAATTAAATTATATCCAGAATGGAATGAAACAGTTAAAGCAAACTTTGCTCCACAGACTGTTACGACATTAAAGGATGTAGCTGATTTATATCAGAATCTATTTCAATCTATTTCACCAACATTGATTAATGATTACTATGATCAATTAGCTAAGAAAGATTTTGTTGAGTATAAGGATAAAAATTCAGAACAATTAATTACTTCAATATATCCTGTAATTAAAGCATCTGATATTTGGACGAATGATGATTTCTTGGAAGTATTTGGTGGAGGTATGAGAAGAAAACCAAATGCTCAGATTCCTCCATTACCTAGAAATTTCTTACAATCTACATCAGTAAACAAGATTAATTCATTAAAGATATCTCATAAAGGTGCTCCGGGGGGTGCTATGATAGTTACTGATAAAGATAAGCCAGTTAATTCTAAAATATATATTCGTGGTGAAAGAAGTAAACAAGGTGATGTAGTAGAGAGAAAGTTCTTGACATTCTTAAATCATGAAAATGAAATATTCAAACAAGGTTCTGGTAGATATGAAATGGCATTATCTATTGCATCAAAAGATAATCCAATGACAGCAAGAGCTATTGTGAATCGTGTTTGGATGTGGCACTTTGGAGAAGGTTTAGTTAAGAGTCCTGATGACTTGGGTAATATGTCTACTAAACCATTGAACCAACCATTGTTAGATTGGTTAGCTAATTATTTAATGGATCATAATTGGTCAATTAAAGAATTACATAGAGTTATTATGAGATCATCTACATATAGACAAAGTTCTATGCCTAATCCTACATATTCTTCTAAGGATGGTGAGAATAAGTATCTATGGCATTATCCATTAAGAAGAATGGATTTTGAATCAATTAGAGATTCTTTGGTGCAAATTACTGGTAAGATGGATAGAAGTATTGGGGGTAAACCTGTTAACATTACTGATGAACCATATTCATATAGACGTTCTATTTATGGATATGTTGATAGAGGTGGTTTATCAGATTTAATGATGCAATTTGATTTCTCTGACCCTGAGATGTCTAATAGTAAGAGAGCTACATCTATTGTACCACAACAAGCATTATACTTCTTAAATTCTCCAATGGTTGTAGATGCTGCTAGAGCAGTAACAGAAAGAAAAGATTTCTTAGCTGCTAGAGATGATAATGAAAGAATTAAAGTAGTATATGCTGTATTGTTTCAAAGACATCCTAAATTGGGTGAATCCGATTTAGGTATTAAGTTCCTAGAAGAATCTAAAAAACAATATGAATTATCTGCTAAGAAGATAGTAGCTAAGAAGTCTGCACCAGTAAATGGTAATGAAGAGACTGAAACTACTGTAATTAGTAATAATAATGGTGGTATGTTGAAGAATGTTGGTAAACCAGTTGAACGTAAAGCATTAACACCTTGGGAAATGTATATCCAAGCTCTGATTATGTCGAACGAATTCGTCTACTTCAACTAATTATGGCGTTGACATTGGCAGTAATTAGTGTATTCTTGTTGTGTATGCAGATTCAATCAGTCAATCAAACCTCAATCCTTAATATTCTAATGAACTCAATGGATAAAATGCCAAAGAGTTCTCTACCTTCAGAAACTAACGGTACTGCTCAACAAACATTTGGCACATTTCCTGCACCAACATTGTACAATGCTAATGGTATTGTTTCTCCAAATAATCCTAACACGTTGATTGCTAAAGTTTAATGAAGAAATTTTGGTACATCTGGTGTAAAGCACTAGGAGAAAAAGCTCACTCTAACAACGCCACATCTGATGCTGTGGCGTTGATTAGGACTGGAATTGTTTTAATTTATATCGTTACTAATTTATTGATTTCTATTAATATTATACGAAAATGGTAGTCATGGCTCCCAAAAAATCTAATATGTCTTTTGAACAGTTATTTTATCACTTTCAAACACATCCAGATTTAACAGAATTGGAAGCTTGTGAGATGATTGGAGTTAAAGTTGTAGAAAAAAGGAACGGTTCACAATACATTGGTGTGGTAAATAAAAATAAATTCAACGATTACATCAAACAATTTAAAGATATATCACACAATGATTATTCAAGATAAAATAACTGAAGGTTTAATTAAACTAATAAATGAAATATATCTCTTCTCTAAAACAGAAGAGATGTTTCTTATCGTTTGTTTATATTTGTTTTGGTTAATGATTCGTCAAAAACCTAAACCTTAATAATTACACCATTAGCATTATATTGTTTTTGAGAAAGATTCCAATCATCTTTAGATATTAAATCTTTCATGAAGTTCATACGATAAACAGTATTATTTAATATTTTGTTTTCGTGTGTTTTCAACCAATCATGTCTTACATTAACATATGATTGTATCCATTTCTTTTCATCACCACCATTAACGGGAACTTTTTCAGAAAATCTATTTCTTAAGAATGTTAATACTGAACCACTATGGAGATAAGAATCTGATATTACTAATTTGGATAAAGGTAATACTAATTTGTTTTTATCACACCAAGCAACTGCTGGTTTAATATAAAAATTATCAAAAGCTTCTTCTTGACATACTTTCATTATATCTTCTTTACAAGCTTCTTTAAGTAAAACAATAAAATCGTAATCATTTACTAATTGTTGTTTACCAATCTTTGGTAGATAATCTTTGAGTTTAGATACTTTACCACCTTTGGCTAAATAATCTTCTACGAGTTTCTTCAAATTACCAAATTCTGTTATTCCAAAAGAAACAGTTATTTGCTTGATTTTGTTAGGTCCATCGTTATAATAGTAGAAAGTGTCATACTTTATTTGTGTTGAACTTTGTTCAAACCCTAATAAAACTTTCTTGATAAATGTAGCTTCCATATTAAACTATTTATGAAAAAACAGAAAATATTACTATTCGGTTCTTCGGGATATATGGGGAATGAATTCTTAAGGAAAATGGATTCATATAGAATTGTAACAGCACCATCCTTTAAGAATTTAAAAACAAAGAAAGATATTGCTAGTATTATTTCATTTGAGAAAGCTTCTCATGTAATTAATGCTTCAGGTTTTACTGGTAAACCAAATGTAGATTCTTGTGAAGATTTTAAAAGTGAATGTATTCATGGAAACATTACATATCCACTTTGGATTACTGATGTATGTGCTGACAAAAAGATTCCAGTAGCACACGTTTCTTCTGGTTGTATCTATAATGGATATGATAAAAAGTATACAGAAGAAGATGAACCAGATTTTACTTTTAAACAAAATAATTGTTCTTTCTATTCTGGTACTAAAGCAGAGTTTGAGAGGTTAGCTAAAGAATATGATAATGCCTTAATTCTAAGATTGAGGATTCCATTTAATTCAGTAGATGGAGTTAGGAATTATATTTCTAAATTAATGACATACAGTAAACTTCTTTCTGTTAAAAATTCTATTTCACATACAGGAGAATTTGTTAATACATCTTATAAGCTTTTATTGGGGGATTATCCCAAAGGCATATATAACATGACAAATGATGATGGGATTGAAGCTAAAGAAATTATTGAAATGTTTAAAAAGTATAGACCAGATATCTCTAAGGTATTCGATGATAAAATCTTTTTCGATTCATTAGAAGATTTTAATCAAACTGTAAAAGCTCCTAGGTCTAATTGTGTATTAGATACATCTAAGCTCAGAAGTTTTGGGTTGCAAATGTCTAATGTGTATGATATCATGGAGAAAACTGTAAACAAGTATGCTTAATTTATTCAACGAAAAGGTTAAAGAGATTATAAATAGCATTGACGATATGGAAGAATATTTAGATGCTAGAAAGAAAGGAGCACAAGATGCTGCTGATAAGGCTAAGGCTAAAGGTGGTAATGCTATGCCAACCTTTTATCACTTTGATGGTAAAGTTGCAGCATATGAAAAATGTTATAAGATTGTAAAGTCTGAAAAACGATTAATTATATTGCATGAGAAATATTCTGATACCATGAAGAAACTTAAAAAGTATAGAGAAATGTCTCAAAAAACTTTCCAAAAGATTGTAGGAGAATTAGAAGTGTGGGGAGAAATTTATTTAAAGATCAAGACAAACGATAAATAATAATATGAACAGAAGAGACTTCCTCTATACTGGTCTGGTCGGTGGTTTGGGTTTATCACTTGGTGATATGCTTAAACTCAGAGCAGAGAATGCATCTAGTCCGATTAAAGCAAAAGCTCAATCTATTATTCATATATATCTTCCCGGAGGTATGGCTTCTCAAGAATCTTGGGACCCAAAGATTCATGCTCCAATTGAATATCGTGGACCATTAGGAAGTGTTCAAACTAATATTGCTGGTGTACATCTTTCAGAAAATATGAAAGATACAGCTAAAATCATGGATAAAATTACTGTTGTACGTTCCATGACTCATGGTGAAGCTGCTCATGAAAGAGGTACACATAATATGTTTACTGGATATAAACCATCTCCAGCTATTCAATATCCTTCATTTGGTGCTGTTATTTCTCATGAACTTGGAGTTAGAAATTATTTACCTCCATATGTAGCTGTACCACAAACAGTAACAGAATTTGCTGGAACTGGATATTTGTCTACAGCATTTGGCCCATTTGCATTGGGTTCTAATCCAGAATCAAAAGATTTTAAAGTAAGAGATTTGAATCTTCATTCATCTATTACACAAGAAAGATATAATCGTAGAAGAAGTATTTTAGAAACTGTTGATAGTCATTTTTCATTAATGGAAAAGTCTGATAATATTTCTGCTATGAATAAGTTTTATCAACAGGCTTATGATTTAGTATCTTCTGCTCAAGCTAGAGAAGCATTTGATTTAGATAAAGAACCAAACCAAATTAGAGATATGTATGGTCGTAGTCAAGCTGGTCAAAGATTCCTAATGTCTAGGAGACTTATTGAAGCTGGTGTACGTTGTGTGTCTGTAGTTTATGGTGGATGGGATATGCACGCTGGAATTGGTGCTGGTATGAACTCACAATTACCTGCTTTCGACAAAGCATATGCTGCATTAATTAATGATTTAGACCAACGTGGTTTATTAGATTCTACTATAGTGATGGTGACTTCTGAATTTGGGAGAACTCCTAAAATCAATAAAGATGCTGGAAGAGACCATTGGCCAAGAGTGTTTTCTGTTGCTTTTGCTGGAGGCGGTTTCGCTAAAGGCTTAGTATACGGAAAGAGTGATGCAACGTCTTCTGCTCCAGAGGAAGACCCACTAACAGTAGAAAATATGTCTGCTACCGTTTATTCCTTATTAGGAATCGACCCATCAAAACATCTCATGGCTGATGGTGGTAGACCAGTATCAATCGTATACAATGGTCAAGTAGTAGATAAACTGCTAGGATAAACATATGGATAAACAAAGATCAATACAAATATTCAACGAACTGGTTAGTAATGCTAATTATCAATTGTCTCAATTGAATAATTACTTAAATGAAGCATATAATTCGCCTGAACAATACTATAACCAATGGGAAATAGATAATCTCAGGAATGAAAATGTTAATTTAAGTAATAGAACTAACGAACTACAAAACCTTGTTAATGATTTACAGAATCAAAATCAGAATCTGTTAAATCAAGTTAACAATGGTACTTCTTCAAATAATGCTGAAGTAGAAGCACTTAGAATGCTTGTAAGTTCTTTAACATCAGATAAAGATTATTTAAATAGTCAATTATCTACTAAAGATCAACAAATCTCTGATGCTGAAAATCGTTATAGTCAAAAGAATTCTGAACTTGATTCAGTTCTAGTAACTCTTGGAGAAAAGCAAACTGAAATCTCTAACTTAAATAATCAAATTGCTGATAGTGGTAACACTATTAATAATTTAAATAATGAGATTGCAGCAGCTAACCAAAAGCTTCTGGAACTTCAAGCCTCAATTGAACAAGCCAAAAGTAAAATCGAGACCGAACTTAATGAAGCGATTAGTGACATTGATGCGGCACTTGATGACGTTACTAAGTAAATTATTTAAACGTAGATAAAAAGAAACCCCCACCATTTCGGATGGTGGGGGTTTTTATTATTTTATACTTTAAGGTGCTTGTTTCTTTGATTTATATTTTTCCCAAATAGACCATGCGACACCAACCAATGTCATGAGAGCACCAACTGCTTCATCCAATGTTTGTGAGTTTGCTAGACCAGTAGTAACCAAAGCTCCACCGCCAGCAGTTAAACCATGACGTAATACGCCTAAAATAACATCTTTCATACAAAAACTATTTAGTCTAAGATTAAATAATTTCATGGAAGACTCTAAAAAGATTAAAATGCTCATTGAAGTTCTTAAAGAGTATGCTAAACTAGAGAACTGGGTGGGAGATCATGATAAATCTTTTTATATAAATGTCTGGATTAAAGGCAATGGCTATGATTCAGCTAGAAAAGTATTAAAAGAAATCAATGAAGACAAAGTTTAGAATAGATCCTATTGATGATAAAGGTACTTTGGATTTAGATTATTTAAATTCAAAGGAATATGAGATTGATTCTAAGACTGTTGAAAAATACTTGACTGATGAAGGTTTCTCTGAAATGGAAGGTTATTTTATAATTGAAATGTTAGGTAAACGATGGGAATGTAAGTGTACAGTTTTATGAGAATAAGAATAGCATTATTATTAACAAGCATTTTAGCTTTTTTTGCAATTAAAACTTTTGTGAATTCTTCAGAAGATTCGACAAAAGAGTGAAGATTTTTCTTGCTTCTCTGAATTATCCTGCTATAAAGGACACATGAACTTGTTTGTCCTTGATAGAGACCCTGTAGTTGCAGCAGAATATAATTGCGATCTTCACTGTAACAAAATCGTTCTTGAACTTGCTCAGATGCTTGCTAACTGTTTTACTGAGGAGAAATTAAAATATGCGCCTAAAACAAAGACTGGAACATCTAGGAAACACTCGTATTACAACCACCCAGTTTCCAAGTGGATTCGAAATTCCAAAGAAAATCTACGGTGGGCACTCAAACACGGATTTGCCCTTGAAAAAGAGCGTTTGTATCGTGGGTACAATCCACATTTTTCTATTGATTTTATTAATTGGGTATCACAAAATATCGAAGATTCTGTCGTACCTGATGGTGAGCTAGAAGAATTTGCTGTAGCTATTGCTGATGACAAAAATTGTCGTAAGATTTCTGGCTTTAATTCTCTTGACAGTGTAGAGAAGTATCGTCTATACTACAAGTACGATAAGCCATTTGCCAAATGGTCAGTTCGTCAAATCCCAACATGGTTCTAATTATGAAACTAAAATACATCACAGTAATCGCAAGTTGCATTCTAGCATTTAATTCTTTTGCTGATGCTCCTTCAGATGTTAGAGTGAAACAAATTCTTGCTGAATATCAGGAAGAAGATGGTAATGTCATTGAAGATGGATTAAAGTATATTAAAGTAATTCCAACTCCATATGGAGGAGAAGGTAACTTTGCTTTGGTTGGACATCATTATATGTATGTAACAATTGTTACAAAACATGGCCCAATGGAGAAGATTACTTATGATCCAAATCGTGAATATTACTTGGCAGTATTTCCAGATGGTAAAGTAAAAAAGGTGACTCCAAGATATTGAAGTCACCCCTTTTAAAAATTTAAAATAAATTAGTCTAATTTAGATAGCTTCTGTCCGAAGGCAATAACTTCGGGTAGAAGCTTTTCTACTTTATCTTCTTCCATCAACGCATCCTTTTGTTCTTGAGTTAATTTAGAATATCTTAAATTAAATTCTTGAATGTTATTATAGATTTGTTTAAGATCTTTGATTGCTTCTGAGTAAATGTTTTCCATACTATATTATTTATCCTTATTTTTAGATGCGTTCAAAATTATTTAGAATGTATTCATATAGTTTATCTGTATTCTTTACTGATAACCAATAGATTTCTATCTCAAGATAATCACTCATTTCTCTTCCGTCCATTTTTCTACCATTAAAGACATATAAACCTTCTTCTTTTTTTATTTTATAATTAAAAACTTGATTGAATATTTCTACTCTTTCGTCTAAAGATATCATCTTTAGATACGAAGAGACAACTTTACTTATTTTATTAAAATCCATAGTTTATTTGATTAGATCTTTTTTTGTTAATTTTCTCCAATCTTCACATGGCAATTCATTACCTTCGTCATCCTTTTTATAATCCCAATTAGATATTGATAGATTATTTTCATTTCCATCTTTAGGATACATGACACATGAACATCCTCTTGGGATACATTCATCACAGGCATAATCTTCTACTATTGTATTAATCCATACTGCATTTTTTAAACTACAATATGAACACGCAATTTTTTTGAAACTAACATTTTTAGCGAATAAATACGACGATACCCATTCCCATATTTTGAGAATGACATTATCTTTCCTTTTCCTTGAAATAAGGAGTTTGTTTTGACGTTTCTTTTTCACCATAATTATTTAACTTTTTTCTGCAAAATAAGAGAGAAATATAAATGTATATAATTCATCAAACCCAGATAAAATATGGATAAATATATGCATGGCGTTGATAGATGAGTTGTATGATCCTAACCAAACGGAGTATATAAAAAAGCTATATACATCAGATGTTGCATCTAGAGATGCCATTATGAAAGCTATCGGTTCAAAGATTGTAGAAAGTGACAAGATTTTAGTTAGTAATCCAGTCGATATTTTGTCTTTAATATGTTGTACTGCTCCGTTTGCTTCATCTAAGGAAGAGTGTCAAAAGGTGGCTATAATCGTTTACAAGGGATTACAGTACGAAAACCCACTACCATACATAATGGATGATCATGGGTTTGTTTTAGCTGAAAAGACATTAACAGCTTTATCTTTTTTTAAAAATGCTATGGAGCATAGGTGTCGCTACAAGGGTGCTCCATCTGTAGAATTCTACAGAGGAGCTTCTATAATAATGTTTAGAAGACATAATGAAGATGCTATAGCAGATCATCATATCTATTGGGAAAACTTTTTATCTGAAATTTTTATTTAAGTATATCTCCCGGAGTAATTCTATATGAATCTTCGTCGAAATGTTGTGTAGAAAATTCAAATATTTCAGAATCTTCTAGTCCAGTTATTCTATGAATCAATCCTACTGGTATATGAAAGCTATCACCAACGCTAAGTGTAATAGATTCAGATTTGGTTTCATCTTCATCATATCCAAAATTAATAACAATCTTTCCACTTTGAACGAACATTACTTCATCTTTTAGTTTATGATAATGCCAAGATAATTTTTTATCTTTTAGAATGAATAAACGTTTTCCACAATACTTATCACTATTTGTAACCCACAATTCATGACCCCATCCTTTTTCTACATAATGATGTTTATTTGTATTTAACATAACTATATTTATCAAAAAATAAAAAAAGCCAAGCCCATTTCTGGGCTTGGCTCATTACTATATTAAGTAATTTTTACTTCTTTTCTGTCTTGCTACAGGTTTTAGTTCCACAAGAAGACTTCGTTGTTGAAGCTACCTTCTTACTTGTGTTAATGATATCATTCTGAATGATT
>JACCEC010278469.1_pt1 | contig 25982 bp, 21 predicted proteins | sample 7450121 | NCBI WGS metagenome assembly JACCEC01 (sample SAMN15323455, study PRJNA562643) | freshwater metagenome | isolation source: river surface water | place: USA:Blue River Watershed | collected 2017-08-18 | reverse complement strand
TTTTCTGCACCTTCGGGTATAGGAAAAAGTACAATGATGACATTTTTTGCACAGAAAGGGTACCAAATATTTACCGACGATTCATCAATATTAAGGCATAAAACTGATAAAATTGGGGTGTTGGCATCATATCCGATGGTAAGATTATGGCAAAATAGCATAGTAGCCCAGAAGTTTTTTCGAGAATCCGATAAACAGAATATTATTCAAAATTGCGATAAATTTGCCTTTAACTTTCATCAAAAATTCATTAGTAATGAGGTCGAACTTGCCGGAATAGTATTTTTAAATTGCGAAGGAGAAAAGTTTAAAATTCGCCGATTGGATAAACCAGATATTTTTTATCAGTTGATGATAAATACATATTGTAGTACGATTATTTTTGAGATGGGTTTACAGAAAGAGTTATTTAGACAAATGAGCTTAATGGCTGATACTATTAGGGCATGGGAGGCAATTCGTCCAGAGGGTATAGATACATTTTCTCTTTTTACAGAATTAATAGAGAAAGAAATAATCGTAAATTTAGATAAGTAAAGAAAATTTATTATTTTTCTGCCTAAAATACTCAAATTTTGAAGCATTTATTCGGAATAATAATATGGTTGTTATCAGGGCAATGGATACATGCCCAAGTTGCAGCACCAGCGTATAAATATTTGGTTGTATTCAAGGATAAGTTGAATACACCTTATGCTACCGACAATCCTTTGGCTTATTTATCTCCTAAAGCCATCGAGCGAAGATTTTTACAAGGAATAAAAATTCAGGCAAAAGATTTTCCTCCGAATCCGAGTTATATTCAAGGGCTAAAAACATTAGGAGCGAAAGTAATCTATCAATCAAGATGGATGAATGCTGCATTGGTGGAGGCAACAGAAATACAGAAAAATCAGATATTAGCTCTAGATTATGTTTCTGGGATAGAGTTTGGTAAACCATTGAAACAAGCCCGATTGGCAAAAACCAAAAATAAATTTGATATCAATACACTCGATTACGGAGATGCGTTGGCTCAAATTAGGCTCTTAGGAGCTGATTCCATGCACGTAGATGGATTTCATGGAGAAGGGAAATTGGTGGCAGTATTAGACGATGGATTTCTGAATGCACATACAAGTACTTGTTTGCAAAATATTTTTGCGACAAATCGTGTGGTGAAAGTGTATGATTTTGTAGATAATGATACAAACGTTTATGCCCAAGGTGGTCATGGTACAAGTGTACTTAGCACCATGGCAGGATATTTTGATACAAAGATGATTGCTCCAGGCTATGGAGTGTCTGTGGCATTATTCAGAACCGAAGACGGAGCCAGTGAAACGAAATTAGAGGAGGCTAATTGGCTATTTGCAGCAGAAATGGCAGATAGTTTGGGGGCTGATATTATTACTTCGTCTTTGGGGTATAGTACTTTTGATAATGCTACTGATAATTACACTCAAGCAGACATGAACGGAAAAACGACCATAGTATCGAGAGCAGCTGATTGGGCTGCAAATTGTGGCATGGTGGTAGTAATTTCGGCAGGAAATGAAGGTAATGATGCTTGGAAAATTATCACAGCTCCGGCAGATGCCGTAAATGTATTGGCAGTAGGTGCCGTAACGAGAGACGGGAACTATGCCTATTTTAGCTCCACAGGCAATACTTCTGATGGAAGAATAAAGCCAGATGTTGTTGCGGTTGGAAGTGGCACGGCTTTATGCAATACAAGCGGTCAGCCTTCCACTGGAAGCGGTACATCTTTTGCTGCTCCCTTGGTAGCGGGCTTAGTGGCAGGTTTTTGGCAGGCAAATCCTTACTTGACAGCAAAAGAAATTACGTATTGTTTGAGAAAATCCGGACATATTGCCAATAACCCAACTACACAATTGGGCTACGGATATGCTAATTATTCAAGGGCAAAACAAGTTGTACAAAACAATCTGAAAGTAAATGCGATTCAGCCCGATGTGTACTTGATAATGGCATCTATTTTGCCATCCGGTGATAAAACCGAACTGATGTTTAAGTTCAATGATGCTTTATTACAAAAACAAATTCAACTGACATTTATCAACCAAAATACCAAACAAATAATTTTTCAAGAGCAGTTGCAACTAAGTACTAATACTTTAGTGAAGACTATTTCATTAAATACCATCTTGCCCGATATGTTGTTAAGGATAGAAAATTTGAGCGATAATGAAACATTAAAGATTATTCGCTGGTAGAGAAATATCATTTTTTATTCAAAAAATATAAAAAAACTGCCCTAAATTTCTTCGATGCGGATAAGCCCGTAAATTTTTGTAAATTTGCTAAAAATTAACCGAAGAAATATTGATGAATTACATACTTTTTGATGATTCAAGATTAAGAAATCAATTAAAACCATTTACCCTTATTCGTCCGACAGCGGATATCAGATGCGGGATTTTAACTATCCGTGAAAAATGGGAAAAATATTTGTCTTGCTCTTTAGCTTCATTAACCGAAGATTATTTAGAAGAGGAAATTACGCAAGCAGAAACACCAATAGTATATATCAACGGGGCTGTATGCCCAACTAAAGGATTGATAAGGGCAATTAATGAATTGCAAAACGGAGAAGCCTTGTCGTATCAAGAGTCTATCATTGCCCTAAAAACAGATATACCACAAACTTTTCCATTGAATTTTCAAGGTTTTTCAGAAAGAGAGTTTACAACTGAATTGACTATTATACAACGTTTGCCTGATATATTTCTAAAAAATGGTGAGCAAATCAAAGCTGATTTTCATTTATTAACAGCAGGACGAAGCTCGCAGAAAATTTCAGACCCATTCACGCAAATATATGCTTCTGAAAATATTTTTGTGGAAGAAGGAGCAAGTATAAAAGCGTGTATTCTGAATGCCGAGCAAGGGCCTATTTACATCGGAAAAGATGCCGTAGTGCAAGAAGGTTCAATTGTGATAGGGCCAGTATGTATCGGAGAACATAGTATGGTGGCTTGGGGAAGCAAAATAAGACCTGCCACAACTTTAGGCCCCAATTGTAGAGTGGGTGGCGAGGTAGGAACTTCAGTGTTTTTTGGCAATTCAAACAAAGCACACGATGGTTTTTTAGGCGGCTCTGTGGTAGGAGAGTGGTGTAATTTAGGTGCAAATTGTAATAATTCAAATTTGAAAAATGATTATACAGAGGTAAAATTGTATAATTATGCTACCAATCAATTGGAAGGTACTGGCGAATTGTTCTGTGGTTTGTTTATGGGAGATTATACCAAAGCGGGGATTAGTACAATGTTCAATACTGGTACAGTAGTGGGGGTTTCATCGAATGTATATGGTGCAGGATTTCAAGATAAACATATTCCTTCTTTTACTTGGGGTGGAGCAGATACTGCTTATGTTCCTTATAGATTCGATAAGGCAATAGAGGTGATTAATGCAACGATGAAACGAAGAAATAGGCAATTGACGGAAAAGGAGACGAGGATATTGAAATATATCAATTCTTTGACGTAATTTTCGAAAAAATATCATCTACAGAGATTCAAACAATTATGCTTTTCAATGAAATCATAGGTCTGGAAGAAGTAAAAGAATCGCTCATACAAGCGGTTCAAAATAATCATGTTGCTCACGCCCAACTATTTCACGGAATGGAGGGAAGTGGGGCTTTACCTCTTGCCTTGGCATACGCCACTTATGTTAATTGTGAAGATAAAAAAGCAGATGATGCTTGTGGAAAATGCCCGAGTTGTTTGAAAATGAGTAAATTATCTCATCCAGATATTAGCTATGTTTTTCCGACTGCTGGAGGAAAATCTGTCCTTTCGGATACTTTTATGCCTCAATGGCGAAATTTTATTAAAGATACGCCTTATGGTGGCTTATCGGATTGGTTAAACTTGATTGGAGTCAAACAAGGGAATATACCAGCTGAAGAATCAAGACAATTAATTCAGAAATTGTCTTTAAAATCCTATGAGGGAAGCTACAAAATCGTTATTATTTGGAAGGCAGAATACCTAAATATTGCCGCTGGAAATGCTTTGCTCAAATTATTAGAAGAACCACCTGAGCAGACACTTTTTCTCTTGGTATGCAATGAAGTCGATAAATTATTGACAACAATTATTTCTCGAACGCAACGGGTAGCAGTCAGAAAATTCAATGATTCCGAAATAACAAATTATCTAAAAGATAAACATCAAATTACTCCAGAAAGAGCCAAAGAAGTGGCATATTTGGCAGATGGGAATATGAGTTATGCTTTAGAAATTGCTCTTAAAACTGATGATAATCAGCATCAATGGTTTGCGGAATGGATGCGAAAAACGTATGTTTGTGAAATAGAAAAACTATTACAATATGCAGACGAGTTTGATAGCAAAGGAAAAGAATTTCAAAAATCTATGCTGGAATATGGTTTGAATATTTTTCGGGAAATTTTCTTATATCTCAACGGTGGTGAAGATTTAATCAGGCTTGAAGGCGATGAATTGGTATTTGTGCAGAAGTTTTCAAAGGTGGTCAATTCTTTCCAATTAGAAAAAATAAGCCATGTCTTGACCGAAGCTCACTTCCATATCGAGCGAAATGGAAGAGCGAAGATTATTTTTTTAGATATATCGCTGACTATTTGGTCGTTGATGCGAAAATAAAAATTATATGAAAATAAAAATTGGTACTCGTGGAAGTAAGTTGGCTCTTTGGCAAGCATATTATGTCGAGGAAAAATTAAAAGCCCAACAACTTGAAACAGAAATTGTCATTATCGAAACAAAGGGAGACCAAATTCTCGATAAAGCTTTGTCAAAAATCGGAAGTAAGGGGGTTTTTACGGAAGAGTTAGAAGACCAACTTCGCTCGGGAGAAATAGATATAGCCGTTCATTCAGCTAAAGATTTACAGTCGGAATTAGGTGATGATTTCGAAGTGATTGCCTTTACCGAACGAGAAAAAGTTTCAGATGTATTGGTAAGTTTTGATAAAGATTTGAGTCTAAATTCGGGTAAAACATTTGTTGTCGGAACTTCCTCTACCCGTCGGGTGGCGATGTTGCGACATTATTACCCACATCTTACAATTGTGGATATGAGAGGTAACCTCCAAACACGATTGAAGAAGCTACAAGATGGGCAATGCGATGCCCTATTATTGGCTTATGCAGGCGTGCATAGAATGGGATACCATGATTTGATTGTGGAGGAATTACCTCAAAATCAGTTTATTCCGCCTGTGGGTCAGGGTTGTGTTGCGATAGAAGCATCTGTCAATTTGAGTCAGGAGAAGAAACAAATTATCCGAAAAGCGATAAATGATGCCACCACCGAAAAATGTTTGTTGGCAGAACGAGCCTATTTAAGAAAATTACAAGGAGGTTGTTCAATTCCTTCCTTTGCTTGGTGTACCCAACGTGCTGCTAATCAATTATGTATGGAAGCTGGAATTATCAGCTTAGATGGTAAAAAATTGGTTTATAAAACTGCAGAAGCCACCGCCCTGGAAGCCGAACAATTGGGTGAAAATTTGGCAGAACAAGTATTGACAGCTGGTGGAGCCGAAATTTTAGCAGAAATAAGAATACATCATTCATAGAAAAAATTATCAATTCCTAAATTGACATTTAGCTTTTTAGGAATTGATAATAATTACAACAAAACTATTAAAGTAAACCTTCAATATTCGCCCGATAGCAAATTTGTTTTAGAGGCTATAATCTCCATTTTTTTACTTGTAACATCTGATAGATTTTTTATATATTTGGAAGCAGATTGAAAAGATTTCAGAAATTTATTGTGCGATTTGTTACTAATTACTCCGAAGAGTAATAAACATTCAACTTTGGTTCAAGCCAAATAAGAATTAAAAATAACAAAAATAGCCCGAGCCAAATGGTTTCGGGTATTTTTTGCTCGATTTCCTGTGTAGTATCGTTTTGCGAAGAAGCTTGTCCCGAAATATATGATTTAATCTTTTTTGCTTTGGCAATATTTGATTGATTATCAGCTACATAAATAGCTATACTGTCTTGTAGTGAGTGCCATCCTGGATTTCTAAAAAAGTACGAATAAGCAAACTCTTCGTTATCGATGCTCGAAGCGTCGCTTTGTACTTTGTCCGAATCAATTTTTAATTCTTTTTGTAAAGATTTACTTTTCCAATGAATAATACTCAATTTATCTACAAATAAGGGGGCTGTGATGCTAACAACTTCTTGTTGAGCAGGGCGTAATAGTTCTAATGTTTGCATCCAAATTTTCGAGTAACGCAAACTATCGCCACTCAATAATAATGGATAGGTTTGATTGACTAAATTAACGCCAATTTTACTGCTGTTTCGCTGTACTGCTATTGGATATTCGTCCAAAGATTCTTGAAAAGGGGCATCTTGAATCGTTGCATGAAAACCAGCAATTTCTTCTTTATCAAGGTCTTTTACGATTGTTTTTACTTGAAACTTCGTGTTAAATTGCTTGTTAAGTTGGTCGATAAATTCTTTCGGCTGGGCAATGTTGGTAAATAATATATTTTTCCCTTTTTGGATACCTTTGGCTACTATTTCCTGATTGATTTCTGCTGCGTCACAAATAATCACTTGGGCTTCTTCTGATTCGGCTTGATTTGTCAAAAAGATGCTATTATTGTCTTTAGCAACACGGACAATACTTTTGATAAAATTCCCTTTTTTTGCCCAAAAATCGGCTAATGTTTTATTTTCAAAATCTGGATTGCTCTGTAAAAATAAAATGGATATAGGTTTCGGTTGGAGTGCAAAAAAATTAATTTCATACAAGATTTTCCCACCCATTTCTACATGATAATTCACTTTACCGACGGAGGCAATAGGAGCATTTAGCGAAAAATTAGAAAAACCTGATGGGAGCGAAAGGCTATCGAGGGTTTTATTCCCAATCCGTAAATAGATGAGTTGAGGTTTATCCAAGTTTATTTTCCCTGAAACCCGTTGGATTGCCCCTTGGTAATTCACAGCATCCCAAGAAATATCTTGTAATTCATTTTTCTTGAAAAATGGTATCCAACTGATGGGATGATTGGCTAAAAGATGCAGCGAGCTTGAATCTATATTTTGTCCAAAAAGATATATTTTTCCGAGTTTTTCTATGAAACTACTGTTTTCGAGCATAGTTTTCTTAAATGTTTCTGCATCGAAAGTTTCGGTGATACCTAAGCTATCCTGCATTTTTTGAATCTCAAAATTATCTATGGTATCTGCAACAATCAGCACTTTTTCGGTATTGATTTCTTTTTTCCATGAAGGCTGAAAAATATACAAAGCTATTGTTGCCAATAAACATACATTTAATACAATTTTGATGCTTGTGAAATTTTTTTTCATCCAAAATGCTCTTAATTGTACCAAACACAAGATAGCCAAGCTGGTCAGTAAAATGGCATATCGGTATTCTGTCATCAATATTTTAATAGATTCAAGCATTTTTTCTAATGGTTAATATTTTTCCAAAAAGCGTTTTCTAATTTTTTGTTGTTCAAAGTGCTTTGTGTTTTGCTTTTGGGGTATTTTGAAATTTCTGGTTCAATAATTTCATATAATAAAGTCGATAATTGGGCCTTTTCGGATGCACTAAGGTTCTGATTATTTACGACTTTTTGTAAATATGTCAGAGATTTCCAATGACTAAGCTGGCTACGAACCGCTCTTTCGCTCAGTTGATTGCCGAGCAATAGCACTTTTTGTTTTTGCCATTGATTTAAAGGCGAAAATTGAACAAAGCTCAACACTTCAGCTATCAAATTCTCTAATTGCTCGATTGATAATTTTTTCTCATATTTAAAATTTGAGTTAAATTTGGTCAATTCTCCTGAAAAACGTTTTTCTTTTTCTTTGATAGGAGGAGGAGAAAAACTTGTTTTTTTAACAAAAGTACGTGCTTTTTGTTGGGCATTTTTCAAATATTCTAATGCCTTTTTCTCAAATGGCAATGCTTTTTCTGGTTCGTATAGGCGTAAATGAAGCTCCGATTGCCACATTTGTTCCAATGCCATTTTCAGTAAAGATTTCGTTGATTTTTCGTAATAGGTATTCAATTCACCATCATCGTGACTGTGTACATAGTCGGCTAATAGCTCGGCTACTCCTCCGTCTTTGGCATTATCTGTTTTATCGGAAGCGTGATGTTCGTGTTTTTCTTCATGTTCATGCTCTCCTTCATCATGGTCGTGTCGAAAACTTTTCAACATATCCACATTGTTATCCACATTGTCGGGAAGGGCATTGGTCGCTCCGATAGCTCCTTCATTTTCTTCACCTAAATACTGCCCATAGCGTAAACGCAAGGCTTTTTGGTCAAAACCTATTTCGTTAGAAATACTATTGAATGACGAGCTACTTATTTTGTTTCGTTTGGCAATTAATTTTTCGGTGTCGATAATAATTTGTCTTTGGCTTCTGAAGTATTCGGGCATAATATTCATTGCCATCGTTGCCAATTCAGCCTCTTCGATTTGGGCTGTATCTTTATAAACCACAAAATAAGTATCAGATAAGCTCAAATTTGCTTCGGGATTTTTATTATCCAATGCTTCCCAATGATAATAAAGTTCATCACCAGGAGTAAAGTTGAGCTTGTTTAAGTGGATTTGTTGGCTAACAGATTTTGAGCGAAAATTCCTTTCATCAATCGGAATTTTCATTTCTCTGAACTTTACATTTTCTCCAGAGCCTCTTGCCAATGTTGCTACAATATATGCTTCTTTGACCATAAAATCATCTGAAATTTTGGCAGAAATAGTCAATGTTTTAGCATCTTTGAGATAATGTATTTGATATAATTCTTTTGAAAGAGGTTCAATTATCGGAGCTTCGTCCCGAATCGCTTCTAACCTATAAAATTCAGACTCATATACCAACGAGTCTTTCCAATAGGCTTTTATGGCATAAAATCCTGAGCCTACCACTTGGTCTTTTAATACAAAAAAATCGTTTCTCTTCTCAAAACTCAAGCTCTCATTTCTATTATTAACCAAGCTGACTTTCAGTTGAGGGGCATTAGAAAATTTCAGTTTCCATTCAATTTGAGAACCAATGAGGCACGAAATATTGAAATTATCGCTATTATTGATTGGTAAATTACTATACGCAGGTGGTGAAATAATTACTTGAACATCAGATAATTCTGTTGAAATAGTTGATTTTTCGACCACACTTTTCGAGTTATTTTCTATTGCTATTTGATTGTTTTTTTGTTTCAAGAATGGAATAGCCCAATTAAAAATTAACGAGCCAAACAAAATAGCCAAGTAAAAAACGATGGATTTGTCCACATTTAATTTAAGTTGTTTGGGAAATTGTTTCTCCAAACGCTCCAATTGTAGTGTTTCCGCAATAGTGAGTGTCGGTTTTTCGAGTAATGCTAAGCTAAATTCTGTTTCGGGATAATGTTGATGAATATGAGCAAAGAGGGTATTTTTGTTGAATATACTTAATTTTAAAAATGCTAAAATAGCAAGCACCAAAGCCAAAAATATAGATTTATCGCCCAGAAAATATTTAGCGATAAAATAGACGCTCAAGCCTGCCAATAAGGCTTTGACAAATGCCTGAAATAATAATAATAATTGTATTTTTTTTATAAATAGCCTCAATTTCTTTAAATATTTTTATGGATGGAAAGCCAACGTTCAAGGCTTAATAAAATAATAAATAATAATAATATAATGTCAGAAACCCAAGCTTGACTATGTATTTTTGCTGAGGCTTCTTGTGCAAATAAATGTTTAAGTTCGTTATCTGAAATACTTTTTTCAGACAAATACTCATCCATTTGGTAGTGTTTGAGTATTTTTTTTAATAAATATTCTGGTAATTGCCCTTCAAACACCAACGGAGAATCCGAGGGAGTTAAAGCTTTGGGAAAAATAAAAATATTTTCTGCTACATAATATTTGTTCTCACTATTATTAGATAAGAAATATAAAATTTCTGGGTTGATTTGTTTGATGCCTACTTTATTTTTGAATATGATATCCCATTTGGTATTCACCGATTCATGCTCCTGAATAGTAAAAGTAATGCTATAAATCATCGAAATTGACTGAAGAGCCGATTGAATGATTGCCTTTTCTCGACTATCACTTGTTTCCAACAAAACATTGAAATTGCCTTTATGTTTGAGTACCCCTCTGGAAGGCGGAGTAGCTTGCAGAGAAAGACTCCCTTTAGGATCCCTATACACAAACTGATTATCAGATATTTCAAAGAATGGTATGTTGGTGTTTTGCTTATATTCAATACCATGAAGAAAAATAGGGGAGGAGAAATAAATTTTAGGAATATTTTTCAACACTTGCGTATTTAAAAAATACAGATGAATAGACGCATCCGAATACTCTTTCTCTAAGCGTTGAAGAGTTTTTTGGATTGATTTCCCATCGGCAATAGGGTAATGAGGCATCGAATGGATGCTATGGAGGGGCGTATTATTAGGACTAATCCAGATACATTTTTCGCCTCTTTTTAATGCTTTTTCGATTTCAAATTTAAAATTTTCGCTCACCTGTTCATTCGCCTGAATGACGTGTATTGTGTTGGTGGATATGCTGTGCATCAGTGATTTCAAAATAGGTTTGCCCAATAGAAATACCAATAGCAAAATCAGCAAACAACGAAGAATTAATAATAATATATCTTTTAAAAAAAATCCTTTGGTTTGGTGGCTTTCCATTTCTAAGAGCCAACGCATGGCTGCCCATTCAATCACTTTGCCTTTTTTCTGATGCCAGAAGTGAATGATGATGGGAGCTGAAATAGCTAAAATACCCCATAAAATGCCAGGATTAAGCATTTCCATATTAGTTTCTCCTGTGTTTAAGTACCTGTTTGATTAAATCGGCAATATTTTCTTCCAAATTTGTCTGCATCAGATGCACCAAAGGAAGCGAGAGTTCTTTTTGAAGAATTTCGAGGTTTTTGCGACTATTTTCCCGAAAAACATTCTTGATTTGCTCGGCTTCAAGTTCAACTTCTTTGCCAGTTTCCAAATCCCGAAAACGCAAAAAACCTTTCAGATCAAAATTTAATTCTTGCTTTCCTAAAATTTGAAAAATAATTAATTCACGATATTTAGAGACTGAATTTTTAATGAAAATTCGCCATTCATCATTCATTTCTAATAAATCGGATACAAAAATGATTATCTCTTTTTGCTTAGATTGATTGAAAATATCACTGGTTTCACTTTCGATATTCCAACTTCCTGAGGCTTGAGCATTCTCCAATGTGTATAAAATACGCTGAAAAGTTTGTTTACCGCCAGCCACTAATGTTTGAATTTGGTTATTTTTGAAGGCATACAAGCTTAATGAATCTCCCTGCGTATATGCTAAGTAAGCAATCGATGCTAATAAGATTTTAGCAAAGTTCAGCCTACTGACCCCATTTTCTTGATAGTTCATAGAGCCGCTCAAATCAATTAATAATTTAAAATGAAATTGACTTTCGGAAGTAGATTGCCTCACCAAATGTTTGTCGGTACGGGCATAAAGCTTCCAGTCAATCCCTTTAGGATCGTCTCCGCTTTGATAATGTTTGTATTGTTCAAATTCAATCCCATTACCAAATCTTTTGCTCGGATGAATACCAAGTAAGCTTTTTTCACTGACAATTTTGCTTGCAATTGCCAGATTATTGAGTTTTATCAATTCGCTGGTGAGCATAAATTACGCATTCAAAAGATCTCTAATTACGTCATCAGCAGTGATTCCCTCCGCTTCTGCCCTAAAATTTAGTGCAATTCGATGTCTTAAAATTGGAAAAGCAAGGTGCTTGATATCTTCTGGAATGACCGAAAACCGTCCATTTAAGATTGCTTTTGCTTTGGCACACAATACCAATGCTTGACCAGCTCTAGGGCCTGCCCCCCAATCGCACCATTTTTTCACCATTTCTGAAGAAGAAAGAGAAGGTCGAGTATTTCGTACCAAATGATTGATTTTTATCAAAATTTCCTCGCTAATATGCACCTGACGGGTTAAATCTTGCAAATCCAAAATTTCATGCTCCGTCATGATACTATTTAATTCGGGTTTTTGAGTTCCGGTAGTGGCTAATAAGACATTAAGTTCTTCCGCTTCAGAGGGATATCCTAATTTTATATAGAGTAAAAATCGGTCGAGTTGAGCTTCTGGAAGTGGATAAGTTCCTGCTTGTTCGATTGGATTTTGTGTTGCGATAATTAAGAATGGCTTGGGCAAAGGATAATTGATACCGGCATAGGTAACTTTATATTCCTGCATTGCTTCCAATAAAGCTGCTTGAGTTTTGGGAGGGGTTCTGTTGATTTCATCTGCCAGAACCATATTTGCAAATAAGGGACCTTTGTTGAATTTGAAAAATTTTTTACCTGTTTCATGATTTTCTTCTAAAATTTCCGTTCCGATGATATCTCCAGGCATTAAATCGGGAGTAAACTGAACCCTTTTAAAAGACATATCAAGTGATTCGGCAATGGTTTTCACCATTAATGTTTTTGCCAATCCAGGAACACCTTCCAACAAACAATGCCCTCCTGCTAAAAAAGCAATAAGAATTTCATCAATGGCGTCTTGCTGACCGATGATAACTTTGGCAATTTCTTTTTTTAATAGCGGTAGTTTGGCTACTAATTCTTTATAATGAGCGGTATCTTTACTTTTCAATGGTCAAATCGTTAGTGCGTAATGAATAATATTTACTCCAAATTTAGTATTGTCTTCAGCGAGCCAGCGTTTATTTCTAAAATCATAATCCCATTCACAACCATAATCTTTGTTGCTATACAAGACTCCAATTCTCCCGTTGATAATGACAGCTTTTAAATAATCATGTACCAAGTCATCGCCCCATCCGTTAAGTTCGAAAGTGGTAGTAGGAGGCCCTTCAAAGTGAAAAAAATTATGATAAATCGGGTGATTATTAGGGAATTTTTGCAAAGCTTTGTTTCCAAAAGTTTTTGCCATTTCTTGTTCAAAAGATTTTGCAAAAAGTCCGTCGATGTCATGGTTACAATCATCAACAAATACAAACCCTCCGTGATTGACATAGTTGCGGAAGTGTTCCCTTTCTTGAGCAGAAAATTCCACTAATTTATGTCCACTGAGATAGCAAAAAGGACTTTTGAAAATTTCGTTACTTTGGAGAGCCACAATTTTCTCTTTTTCATCAATAGGAATAGTGGTATATTCAACTAAAGAATGAAGCAGATTGGTGGGCATTCGTTGGTCAGTATCCCAATCTCCCGAATTATATTGTATTCTGGTAAAAACAAAGGGTGTCATTATTCACAAAAAATCCATGAATCAAATTAGAAGTGATATTTCAAAAATATCACTTCTAATGAATATAATTAAACTGCATCAGACAAGCTGGAGAAGGTAAATTCACGAATTTTCATCGGTGGAATCATATAATTCTGATTCGATTCGGTGCTTACCACACGCTCTGTTTTGCCGAGCATTTCGAGATTGTTCAACATAATAATTGGACTTTCGTTGAATCTGAAATTTTTAACTGGATGTTTGATTTTTCCATTCTCAATATAGAAAGTTCCGTCTCTTGTTAAGCCTGTTTGGAGTAATGTTTGTGGGTCAACCGAACGAATATACCATAATTTAGTTACCAAAATTCCTCTTTCAGTACTTTTTATCATTTCGTCTAAAGTCGCATCTCCTCCAAGCATAATCATGTTATTAGGGAAAGGAAGTGGTTTTACTCCTTTTTCTTTTGCCCAAAACCGAGAATAAGCTAAGTTTTTGACAACCCCATTTTCAATCCAAAAAGTTTTATTTTGAGCTTGTCCATCGCCCGACCATGGAGAAGCTGGAAGCTCTGGATAATTTGGATCCGAGAAAATAGTAACTCTCTCATCAACTATTTTTTCACCGAGTCGAGTTTTACCTCCTTGTTTGCTAAAATAAGAGCGTCCTTCGTCGGCACTTCGTGCATCCATATCAAAATAGATATTTTCCATCAAAACGGCTGCAGCGGTAGGCTCTAAAATAACAGTATATTTGCCAGGTTCTAAAGCTTTTGCACTTACCGAATCACGTGCTTTTTGCATGGCTATTTTGGTGGCTGCGGCAGTATCTAATAGCCCAACATCACTATATCCTTTTGCCACATAGCCAGACCCTGTACCATCTTGTGTACGGACAGTCAAGGAAAAGTTTACATTGGTATTTTTATAATAGGCAAATAATCCTTTAGAATTCATCATCGCCGAATAACCAGTTTGGTCTTCTAAGAAACCAGCCGCTACTAATTTTTCTTCCCGAGTAAGGGCTAAGCTTTTACTTACTGCTTCTGCACGAGTTGCTGGGCTTATATTTGCTGTCGATTCGTAAAATCCATTGGATTTTACATAATTTTGAGGACCAAGTACGCTAACATATTCAGGATTTTCAGGAGCTAATCTTGCCAATTCTTCCGAACGGCGAACTACTTTCTCAATCGATGCGTCATCAAATTCGTCGATAGTTGCTGTGCCAACTTTTTTACCGAAAGCGGATTGAACTTGTAAATTCTGATTAGTTAAAGCACCGCTGGTTGATACCTCATTGCGTGCGTAGCGGATATTGCCACGAAGTTCTCCTGAAAGATTCACTTCGCATTCATCAGCTTTCGAATATTTGAGAACTTTTTCTAATAAAGCTCTGGCTTCATTTTCTGTTAATATTACTGACATCTTCGTTCAAATTAAATGATGAATTAAACTTTTCGGGCAGTGTTAATGACATTTACGCCATTGAATCTTGCCGTAGAACTTCCGTGCGATACTGCACTTGACTGAGAAGGTTGCCCTTTTCCATCAAAGAAAGACCCACCTAAACGATAGTCTTTTTCATCACAAACCTTGACACATGAATTCCAAAACTCTTGTGTATTAGACTGATAGGCAACGTCTTTAAGCATCCCTGCTATTTTTCCATCTTTAATTTCATAGAATAATTGTCCGCCAAATTGGAAATTGTATCTTTGTTGGTCGATAGAAAACGAACCATCTCCAATAATATAAATTCCTTTTTTGACATCCTTGATCATATCCTCCACCGAATAAGGAGCTTTTCCTGGGGCAAGCGATACATTTGCCATTCTTTGGAATTGTACAGACGACCAATTATCAGCATAACAACAACCATGTGACTCATTTTCACCTAAAATATGAACTTGATCTCGAATAGCTTGATAATTAACAAGAGTACCATCTTTTACCAAATCCCAACGTTTGGTTTTTACTCCTTCATCGTCCCAACCAACCGCTCCTAATGATCCGACTTGTGTTTTATCGGCGAAAAGAGTTACCTCTTTACTTCCATAATTGAAATTTTTGCTTTGCCATTTGTCTAACGTTGCAAAAGAAGTGCCTGCGAAATTTGCTTCATAACCCAATACACGGTCTAACTCAAGCGGATGCCCGACAGATTCATGGATTGTTAGCCATAAATGCGATGGGTCAAGAACCAGATCGTACTTTCCCGCTTCGACAGATTTAGCAGTAAGTTTTTCTTTGGCTTGTCTTGCTGCCGCTTTTACATCTTCGAGCATGTCATATCCTTTATTGTAGCGAGTCGTGATGCCGTTGATTTTATCTGAAGGATTACTTTGTAAATATTCATAACCCATACCCATCGGAGAAGAGAGAGCTTGACGAGTTTCAAATTTACCTGTTTTTGGGTCAATGGCAGTAACTGCCGAAATTGGCCAAATTCTATGGATATCTTGGTCAATGTAAGAGCCATCTGATGAAGCAAAATACTTTTGCTCATTTACCAAAAATAAAATAGAATTGACATAATTTGCTCCATTTTTCAGGGCAGCATCATTGACATTAAGTAATAAATCTACCTTTTCTTTGATAGGAACTTCAAAAGCATTCCGTTGAATAGGAGCTTTCCAACTGACGTCTCCATAGCCTTTTTGAGGTGCTAAAACAACAGGTTGGGTCATTAATTTGGCATTGGCTTTAGCAATTGCCACTGCTTGTTCGGCAGCCTTGGCGGTGTCTGCTTCTGTTTTGGCATCAACTACGGCAGCAAATCCCCAGCAACCGTCCGCAATGACTCTCACACCTACGCCATAAGATTCGGTATTGACAATGTTTTGTACTTTATCTTCCCTCGTAACCACAAATTGGTTGAGATATCTTCCAATTCTAACATCGGTATAAGTTGCCCCTTTTGATTTTGCTGCATTTAAAGCGGCATCAGCCAAACGTTTTTTTACCGCAACATCGATAGCTCCGTCAATCATAGCTTCTTGGGAAACAGCATTCCCGATAATCGGAATACCGGAGGCGGGGAGGTTGGGTATCATGATACCACCTAAGCCCAGGCTTGATAGCTGAATAAAATCTCTTCTTTTCAATGTTTTATAGTTTTTGTTGAAAATATAATTTGTTCATAAGATATTCATTATCACTAAAGTATTGAATAATGAATTGAATAAAAGGCAAAAATTCATGCTGAACGGTATTGCCTTTTATTTTTATTAGACAGCATCCGATAAACTGCTGAATGTGAAATCTCTAATTTTTAGAGGTGGAATCAGACATCCGCCAACACGCATCGGCATGCCCATCGCTTCTAAATTATTGAGCATAATCACTGGACTTTCATTGAACCTGAAATTTTTAATCGGATGTTTTATCTTACCATTTTCTATTAAAAAAGTCCCGTCTCTAGTAAGTCCCGTATATAATAATGTTTGAGGATCGACGGCACGAATATACCAAAAACGAGTCACAAGAATACCTTTTTCAGTACCTTTAATCAAATCTGCCAAGGATTCCGTACCGCCGTTCATGATAAATCCTGCGGGGGGAGGAACAGCCTTTACGCCTTTTTTTTCAGCCCAATATCTCGAATAAGTCATATTCTTAACAATGCCATTTTCAATCCAAGCGACGTTTTCTTGAGGGCGACCATCTCCCGAAAACCCTGCTTTAGGTATTTCGAGATTGGTAGGGTCGGAATAAATCGTAACTCGTTCGTCGAAAAGTTTTTCTCCCAATCTAGTCCCACCACCTTTTTTACTCAAAAAGCTTCTTCCTTCATCAGCATTTCTGGCATCCATGCTTCGCATCATATTCTGAAGTAAGTCAATCGAAGCTGCAGGCTCCAAAATAACTGTATATTTTCCTGGCTCAAGTGCCTTGGCAGCTGAGGAAGCCATTGCTTTTTGCATGGCAATCTCGGTGGCTTGTCTGGTACTAAGTTTGGCTACGTCGTTCACATCTCGAATAGCATACCCCGAACCCATACCGTCTGCTGTTCGAACCGTAATAGAGAAATCGACGGTAGAATACTTATTATATCCGAATAATCCTTTGCTATTACCAAGTGCATTGAAGCCTGAGGCATCTTCAAGATAACCTGCGGCGGTAAGATTTTTCTTTGAACATGGGTCAATGCTCTCAAAAGCGGCATTTGCTCTAAAATCTGGGTCAATATTACCTGTTTTATCAAAAAAAGTAGGAGTATCTACATATTTCTGAGGACCAAGCATAGGTACATATTCAGGATTTTCGGGGGCTAATCGTGCAATTTCTTCTGCTCTTCTTACTGCTTTTTCAAGAGATTTATCATCAAATTCATTGATGGTTGAAGTCCCTGAGCGTTTGCCGAATACAGCCGTAATAGAAGCCGAAAGATCATAAGACTCTCCGCTGGTAGAAACCGAATTGCGGGCATAACGAATATTGCCTACTCGACCGCCATTCAGATTGACACTCATCTCATCTGCCTTAGAAAAAGATAAGATTTTATCTATAATTTTTTTTGCTTCGTCTTTTGTTAAAATTGTCATTGTATTTTTGTTTATACTTTTTCGATGACTCAAAACTCAATATTTACCTTAAATCTTTCTTCCGGTATTAATTACATTTACACCATTGAAACGAGTTGTAGCACTTCCATGCGATACAGCACTGATTTGAGAGGGTTGCCCTTTTCCATCAAAAAACGACCCAAAAGTTCTATAATCGTCTTTGTCACAAATCTGCACACATGAGTTCCAAAATTCTTGTGTATTAGATTGATAAGCAACATCATCCAACATTCCGACAATTTCTCCATTTTTAATTTCATAAAACAATTGCCCTCCGAATTGGAAATTATAACGTTGTTGGTCAATTGAATAAGAACCTCTTCCGATAATATAAATTCCCTTTTCCACACCTTTAATCATCTCCATGACATTGAGTTTATCTTTGCCAGGTCTGAGTGATACATTCGGCATTCGCTGGAATTGAACAGAATTCCAATTATCAGCATAGCAACAACCGTGAGAAGCATTTTCGCCAAGGATATTCACTTGGTCTCTGATTGCTTGATAATTTACAAGAATTCCATCTTTAATTAAATCCCATTCCTTACAAGGCACTCCTTCATCATCATACCCTACAGTTCCTAGGGTATAAGGCTGTGTTTTATCAGCTACAATATTGACTTGTTTGCTTCCATAATTAAAGTTTTTGGACTTCCATTTATCCAAGGTAGCAAAGCTTGTTCCAGCATAATTTGCTTCATATCCCAATACTCTATCAAGTTCTAATGGATGCCCAACCGACTCATGTATTGTCAGTCCCAAGTGATTTGGATCTAATACCAAATCATATTTTCCAGCTAAAACAGACTTAGCAGTTAATTTTTCTTTCGCTTGTTGAGCTGCTTTGATGGCATCTTCGACCATATCATACGAATTACGATAGCCAACTAAACCATTCGGGCCTGCTATTTTTTCACTACTTAGTCCATCCAAATACTCATAGCCCATGCCCATCGGAGAGCTGATAGCATCTCGGGTTTTGAATTTCCCAGCGGCTTTATCAACAGCAGTGACAGTAAATGTTGGCCAAATTCGATGAATATCTTGGTCGATATATGAACCATCTGATGAAGCGAAATATTTTTGCTCGTTGATGAAAAATAAGTTTGAGGTTACAAAACCCGCTCCATTTTTCATGGCTTCGCTATTGACTTTCATAAGGAGGTCAATTTTTTCCTGAACGGGTACTTCGAAGGCATTTTTTACGATAGGAGTTTTCCATGAAACTTCTCCTACGCCTTTTTGAGGGGCTAAAATGACGGGTTCTTTTTGTATTTTGGCATTGGCTTTGGCGATAGCTACAGCAGTTTCGGCACATTTTGCTATTCCATCATTGCTGGTGTCACTCGTAGCCGCAAATCCCCAAGTTCCATTTGCAATCACTCTAATACCTATGCCGTAAGATTCGGCATTGACAATATTTTGAACCTTATTTTCTCTGGTGAATAAGTATTGCTGGAGATATCTGCCAATACGAACATCCGTATAAGTCGCTCCTTTGGCTTTAGTGGCATTGAGTGCAATATCTGCCATACGTTTTTTTTGAGTCGCATCTATACTTGGTTCGAGCAGATGTTCAGGAGTGACCATGTTTCCATAAATTGGAATAGATGACCCAAGCATGGCTCCAATACCCATACTGGAGAGTTGGATAAAATCCCTTCTTTTCATAATTTAGGTTTGTTGATTAATAAATGGATGGTAATTTATATAAAAAAACGATTCGGAAGATAATTGTTTTAAAATAATTTTAGTTGTCAATAGTGATTTTGATGTTTTTTCTATTCTTTTATCAAAAAAATATCAAAATTTTTATCGAAAATTATCAATTTTGCACTGAAAAATACACTTTATGTCAAAAAAATATCAAATTTCACTAAAAATAACAGCAGACGACATTGATGCCCTTCAACATGTCAATAATTTGGCTCTTTTGAAGTTTACTCAAATAGCTGCCTCGAAACATTGGGAATTATTGACTCAAAATATAGAAACTTCAGTTGTTTGGGTAGCTCGTAGGCATGAGATAGACTATTTGAAAGCGGCTTTTTTAGGTGATATTTTAGAGATAATTACATGGGTCGAGAGCTTTGAAGGGCTGAAGTGCAAGCGTTGCTATGAAATCAGAAGGGGAGAGGATATATTGGTAAAAGCGACTACATACTGGGTTTCGGTTGATGCCTCGACTATGAAACCGAAACGGTTGACAGAAGATTTAATGAATTTATTCGAATAATTGTAAAGATTATTCACAAAAGCACTAATTATCTGATAAAATACCCCTATTTTTGCTAAACAGATTGGCAGTTACTTAAAAAAAAGTAGATAAAAAATGGGACTTTTTGATTTATTCAGTAAGGAAAAAAAAGAAACACTCGATAAGGGGCTTGAAAAAACCAAAACAAGTATTTTTGATAAATTATCACGAATACTTGTAGGAAAATCGAAGGTTGATGAGGATGTTTTGGATGAATTGGAAGAGATTTTGATTAGCTCGGATGTGGGTGTAGAAACAACGGTGAAAATTATTCGCCGTATTGAGGAAAGAGTTGAGAGAGATAAATATACCAATGTAGATGAATTGGGTAAAATTTTGCGTGAAGAAATAGCCGCATTATTGTCGGAAAATAATTCGCAAGATGTAAAAGATAGCTTTGAGACGGACAATCTCCCTAAGCCTTTTGTGATGTTGGTAGTAGGGGTAAATGGCGTCGGAAAAACAACCACCATTGGAAAATTAGCCTATCAATTTCATAAAAGAGGGAAAAAAGTGGTACTTGGGGCTGCTGATACTTTTCGAGCCGCTGCCGTAGATCAATTGAAGCTTTGGGGTGAAAGGGTAGGTGTACCGGTAATTGAACACGGAATGAATACCGATCCTTCTTCAGTGGCATTCGATACTGTTAAAAAAGGGATGGAGCTTGATGCAGATGTTATTATCATCGATACTGCAGGACGATTGCATACAAAAGTGAACTTGATGAATGAGTTGGGGAAAATCAAACGTGTGGTACAAAAATTCTTGCCAGAAGCCCCGCATGAAGTCATGTTGGTATTGGATGGAAGTACTGGTCAAAATGCAGCCATTCAGGCAAGAGAATTTACGAAGGTGACGGAAGTAAGCTCTTTGGCAATCACCAAACTCGATGGAACTGCCAAAGGTGGCGTAGTGATTGGTATCTCGGATGAGTTCAAAATACCTGTCAAATACATAGGTGTAGGCGAAAAAATGGATGATTTACAAGTATTTAACAAAATGGAATTTGTAGATTCATTGTTTAAAAAATAAGTAAAAACTTATTGTAAAAAGACCGAATGATACAATATTCGGTCTTTTTTGTATTAAAACAAAGAAGTCTGCCATCTTTCAACAGCAGACTCGAGGTAATGAGTATAATTTATTTTGGGAACGATAAATATTTTGGTATCCCTTTCGAGATAATAATTTCAATCTTGGTATTTATTGTTTAGACGTACGATTCTCGAAAAGTAACGATAGTTGGAAAGTTTTTTTATTTTTTTTAGAAAAATCTTTTAACCTACAAGTTCAGATAGTGTATTTGAAATTTTTTTACATTTGTTCCAATTTTAATTTATTAATTATTTTCTTGTTTTGATTAGTCTGACATTTTTTGCTTGTGTGGCGGCTTTGCTTGCAGGTTTTGTAGATTCTATTGTTGGAGGAGGAGGGTTGATTCAAGCTCCAGCTTTGTTTATTCTTTTTCCTCATTTTGCAGTTCCGCAAATTATTGGCACAAATCGCTTTGCTTCTTTTATGGGAACGGGTGTGGCGGGATATCAATACTCTAAAAAAGTTAAAATTCCTCTTAAAACTGTACTATTTGCTGCATTTGGGGCGGGTTTGATGTCTTACACAGGGGCTTTATTATCGAGTATGATGAGTGAAAAAATATTAAAGCCAACAATCTTAATTTTAATGACTTTGATAGCTTTATATACTTATCGAAAAAAAGATTTAGGAACAGAAGAGCGTCATCGAATTGCTTTGCATCGCATACATTGGTACGCTCTGCTGATAGGGATGCTGATAGGTTTTTATAATGGCTTTGTTGGTCCCGGTACGGGCAGTCTATTGGTATTTGGATTTGTAAGTATCATTGGATATAATTTTCTGACGGCATCAGGAATTGCTAAGGTTGTCAATGTGGTTGCGGATGTATTTTCTCTGATTTTTTTCGTTAAAAATGGCTATATAGTATATGAATTAGCACTTCCTATGATGCTCTGTAATATGTTTGGCTCTTATGTGGGTAGTAAAATGGCATTGTTGAGGGGGAATAGTTTCGTTCGGCAATTTTTTTTAATTGTGGTATTTGGTCTGATATTTCGCTTTGCCTATGATATTTGGAAAATGTATTAATAAAAAAACCTCCATTTTTTGGAGGTTTTTTTATTAATATGATATAGATTAAATCGAATCAAAATCGAAAGTTTCTAAAAACTTCGTAGTGAACTTACCTGATTTAAACGTTTCATCATCCATTAATTTGATATGGAAAGGTATGGTTGTTTTCACACCTTCAATTACAAATTCTTGTAAAGCACGCTTCATTCTGGTAAGTACCTCTTCTCTCGATTGACCTGATACAATTAATTTCGCAATCATTGAATCGTAGTTCGACGGAATGGTATAGCCTGCATATACATGGCTATCTACCCTAATTCCGTGTCCACCAGGGAAATGCAAATTTGTAATTTTTCCTGGAGAAGGTCTGAATCCGTTTCGAGGATCTTCAGCATTAATTCTACATTCCATTGAATATAATTTCGGGAAGTAGTTTGTACCAGAAATCGGAACACCTGCTGCTACTTTAATTTGCTCTTTTATCAAATCAAAATCTGTTACCTCTTCTGTAATCGGGTGTTCTACCTGAATACGAGTATTCATCTCCATAAAGTAGAATTTTCCGTATTTATCTACTAAAAATTCGATTGTACCTGCACCTTCGTAGCCGATAGCAGCTGCCCCCTTGATAGCAGCTTCGCCCATTTGCTCACGCAATTCTTGAGAAATAATAGGTGAAGGAGTCTCTTCGACAAGCTTTTGGTGACGACGTTGAATAGAACAATCACGCTCAGAAAGGTGACAAACACGACCATTTTGGTCTCCAACAATTTGTATTTCAATATGTCGAGGTTCTTCAATGAACTTTTCGAGATATAATCCATCATTCCCGAAAGCTGCCCCAGATTCCATTTTAGCATCATCCCAAGCTTTTTGGAAATCTTCCGCCTTGTTGATAATTCTCATTCCTCTTCCACCACCCCCGGCAGTTGCCTTGATGATGACAGGATAGCCCATTTCATTGGAAAGACGAATACCTTCTTCTACCGACTCTAATAGTCCATCAGAACCTGGAATAACTGGTACTCCTGAGTTTCTCATAGTAGCTTTGGCGGTTGCCTTATCTCCCATAGAATTGATTTGGTCGGCAGTAGCTCCAATAAATTTGATACCGTATTCGGCACAAATTCTTGAGAATTCGGCATTTTCAGATAAAAATCCGTATCCTGGATGTATGGCATCTGCATTGGTAATCTCCGCAGCCGAAATAATATTCGGAATACTTAAATATGATTGACGACTAGGAGCCGGGCCGATACATACAGCTTCATCTGCAAACCTGACGTGTAAACTTTCACGATCGGCAGTAGAATAAACAGCCACTGTTTTGATGCCCATTTCACGGCAAGTCCTAATAATACGCAAGGCGATTTCACCTCTGTTTGCGATAAGTATTTTTTTAAACATAAGTTTCAGTTAAGCATGCAAAGAAGCCATTATTTTGCCGGAGAAAATATGATTATCCGAAATTGCCTATGCAAAAAATGGCGAAATTTCTAAAACTACTAAGGTATTAATTAGGTTCAACTAAGAACAAAGGTTGGTCATACTCAACTGGAGTTGCATTTTCAACCAATATTTTAACAATTTTACCAGAAACCTCTGACTCGATTTCGTTGAATAATTTCATGGCTTCTACAATACAAACTACTTTTCCAGTCGAAACATCATCTCCAATTTCTACATAATTTGCCTTATCAGGGCCTGGAGAACGGTAGAAAGTACCAATCATAGGAGATTTGATTGTGATTAGGTTGCTTGCAACTTCTGCTGACGGAGTAGCTGGAGCTGGCGTAGCAGGCTGTGCTGCTGGAGCAGGTGCAGGTGCTGCAACTGCTTGAGGTGCAACATAAGCAGGCTGTGCTACCGCTGCGGGAGCTACATTTGAGTAACGCTTGATTGCCAACTTCAACTCAGACGTTTCGATGTTTACTTCATCTAAACCTGATTGAGAAATAAAATCTATAAGTTTTTGAATGTCCCTTGTTTCCATTTTGAGGTCGATATTTTCAGTTTTTAAAATGATTTGAAAAAGAAAGCGAGTTTACAAATATTTTTTAAATCAACAATTGATACCAAGATTAAAAAAAAGCCCATGAATTTGAGTTTAAATCAAACTTCGTGGGCTTTTTTTAATTATTTAGCTTCTTTAACTCTTGAATCATATTCATAAGTGAGCGTATTGACACGAATAAGCTCATCGTTTTCTATAAATAAAGGCACTTTGATAGCAGCACCAGTTTCTACCGTTGCTGGCTTTGAAGGATTGTTTGTAGTATCTCCCTTTAATCCTGGCTCTGTATAAGTAACACGAAGCTCTACATATTGAGGCAATTCGATACTTAAAATTGTTTCGGTTTCTGCATGAACCAAAGCAGACACATTTTGACCTTCTTTCATCAAATCTGCTTGCGGAACCATTTTTTCGTCCAGATTAAACTGCTCAAAAGTTTCATTTTCCATGAAATTAAATCCTGTTTCATCTTTATATAAAAACTGAAACTCTCTTTTTTCGATGCGGGCAGTTGTTACGGTTACTCCCGAAGTGAAAGTATTATCAATTACTCTCCCTGTACGAATATTTTTAAGCTTAGTTCTTACGAAAGCTGGACCTTTACCAGGCTTTACGTGTTGAAACTCAACGATAGTATAAAGGTCATTATTCCATTCTAAACAAAGGCCGTTTCTAAAATCTGCTGTAGTTGCCATTAAAAATATTATTTATGTTTTATATTGATTTTTTGTAAAAATATTAAAAAAATGATGGTTAATATGCCCATTTCAGATAAGCAGCTCCCCATGTAAATCCACCACCGAACGCCGCTAAAATTAAATTATCTCCTTTTTTGAGTTGCTTTTCATAATCGAACAAGCATAAAGGAATCGTCGCAGCGGTTGTGTTTCCGTAATTTTGGATATTGAGCATTACTTTCTCATCTCCAATTCCCATGCGTCTAGCAGTAGCATCAATGATGCGTTTGTTTGCTTGATGTGGCACTAACCAAGCAATATCTTCGCCAACGAGATTATTTTTTTCCATAATTTCAGCCGAAACATCTGCCATATTAGTAACCGCAAATTTAAACACTGAAGGGCCTTCTTGGTGAATATTATGCCAGCGATGATCTACTGTTTCGTGGCTGGCAGGGAAACGACTACCTCCGCCTTTCATGATTAAATGATTCTCGCCAGTCCCATCAGAGCGAAGAATGAAATCGACTATACCATTATCATCTGTGCTTGGCTCTAATAAAACGGCAGCTGCCCCGTCTCCAAATAATACACAAGTAGTGCGATCTGTATAATCTACAATTGCCGACATTTTATCAGCTCCAATTACAATTACTTTCTTATATCTGCCCGATTCGATAAATTGTGAACCTACCGACAAACCATATAAAAACCCTGAGCAAGCCGCTAAAATATCGAAACTACCAATAGCAGGAATACCACATTGGGTACAAACCAAATTGGCAGTTGAAGGAAACATATAATCTGGAGTAACTGTTGCACAAATTACCAAATCGATATCTTTAGGGTCGGTATTGGTTTTTTCGAGCAAACCCTGTACAGCTTTTGATGCCATGTGAGAAGTGGCTAAGCCTTCTCCTCTTTGAATATGACGGGTTTTGATGCCTGTACGAGTAACAATCCATTCATCATTGGTATCTACAATTTTGGCTAAGTCTTCGTTGGTCAAAATGTCTTCAGGAACATAGCCATGGACACCAGTGATAGCTGCTTTTAATTTCATGTAGGTTATAGTTAAGAAAAGTCAGACCAAATGGCCTGACTGTT
>JACCEC013172577.1_pt1 | contig 25984 bp, 23 predicted proteins | sample 7450121 | NCBI WGS metagenome assembly JACCEC01 (sample SAMN15323455, study PRJNA562643) | freshwater metagenome | isolation source: river surface water | place: USA:Blue River Watershed | collected 2017-08-18 | reverse complement strand
CCTCAAGCAGCCTTCAGGTGCATGTCGATATGCATCGACGTATAGGGGCAGCAGACACCGCCACTTTCAGTCCGTTCAAGTAGCCCGAGTTCGGTGAGGATGCCGATGTCTTCATGAACTCGTTTGACATCCCGGTTCACCAGCCGGGCCAGCTCGCGCACAGGTAACTCTCCACGCCCTTGGGCAGCGCGGACAAGGTCCCACCTCTTTTCGGTCAATTGCCCGAAGAACTGGCTGGGCGTTTCAAAATTCAGTACCTCGCCCTGGTAGGCACCCGCCTTGGCGGCCTTCGCCGCATGACGCAGGCCGGCCTTCCAATCGGGTTGCAAGGTGATGGTGAGGTGTCGGTCTTTTATGACTCGCTCCCGGTCGCTTCTTCCGAAGCTAGGCCATCGTTGTTCTGTGCAAGCTCCTCAGGCAGCTGCAGGCACGACGCGTCAAAGCTGCCCATCGTGGTTTTGTCGATCGTGCCTGCCCGGCGCAAGCCCTCTGCCGCGGCGAAAATGGCCTCAAACGCATCGCTCTTGAATTTGGTTTTGCTGGGCATCGGATAGCTCCTATCAATCACCTGCACGCTGATTCGAAATTTCTGGTTAGCTCATATGCTGCCTGCTGAGCCAGCCACACTTCAGCGGCGCCGCCGTGATCGCGGCCTAACCAACGCTCGATGCGCAGCGCCATCGCAGGGCTGATCGCCGACCGCCCATTGAGCACTTTGGATAAGGTGGTGCGGTCAACGCCCAACTGAGCAGCCGCCTCACCCACCTGCAGGTCCAAGGCAGGCAGGATGTCGTCTCTCAAGGTGAGGCCGGGGTGGGGGGGATTGAACATCGAACTCATAGTCACCTCAGTGGTAATCCTGATAGTCCACCAGGATGGCATCGCCTCGCAGCGCTCAGTTGCGAAGCTCCAGCGCCTGCACCTCGACAGCCATGCGGGCGATAAAGCCAGACCGGGTTTCGCCCGCACTGCGCGCCCGGGCGTCCAGGCGGTGTAGCACGCGACGGGGCAGGCTGATGTTCACGCGCTCGAGTGTGTCGTCGAGCATGGAGGGGTCAACCTTCACCACCGCCCAGATCCACCCCTGAAGCTCTTTGTGTGCGGCACGCAGTTCTTCGATAGCGGAAGGCGCGGGGATGTCTTGCCCCTCATCAAGGGTGGCCCCTATCCAGCCGATGATGGCCTCTTCGGTATTGAGCAGCGCCTCCTCCAGGGTGTCACCCGCGGAGAAGCAGCCGGGCAGATCGGGGACGACGACACCCCAGGCCGCCTTGGCGGAGCCGGGCTCGATAGCAACGGGGTAATGCATGGGAAACACCTCTCAAATTCCTGCCTGATGACGAATGGCCTTGACCAGCCCAAGAGGGTTGGATGCCACGAATCGTGCCAAGTTGCTTGTTCACTCGGGGCCGATTACCCGCAACATTCACAGCTCAAGGACTGCGAATTCGGGATGGTTTTGCCGCTGGCAAATCGACTGGGAGGCCGCTTCGGCCAGGTTCATTTTTGCGGTCGGCGTATGAAGGTCGACTCGGGCAGTTCGGTGATTGCCAGGTAGGGGCTACGCCTGCTGAGCCAGTCTTGATCGGGCCAGCGACAAATACCAGTCCAGGCATTCGGGGTTGGCCATGGCCTCGCGGTTGATGGCGGCTTCAGCGGGCATGCCCAGCAGCAGCTTTCGAATGGGAAGCTCCTGTTTCTTACCGCTGAGGGTGTGTGGTATGTCCGGCACCGCGAAGATGGCGTCGGGTACGAAGCGTGGGCTCAGATCGGTGCGAATCGCCTGTCGGATACGCTCACGCAGCGCCTCATCCAGTTGCACGCCGGAGCGCAGCTTCACGAAGAGAGGCATCCAGCTGGGACGGTCGAGATACTCCAGGTCGACCACCATCGCTTCTTGAATTTCCTCCAGGCGGTCGATGGCACGATAGAGCTCGCTACTGCCCATGCGCAAGCCGCTGCGGTTGAGGGTTGTATCGCTGCGACCGTAAATCACGCAGGCGCCTTGCGGCGTGATGCGTATCCAGTCGCCATGTCGCCATGCGGCACCCGCCTCTGGGGCGGCATCACCGCCGCCCAGGCCCCGTCCGCGTCCTGGGGGGTATCGATCGAAGTAACTGTCTCGGTAGCGTTCGAAGCCAGCGTCTCCCCACAGAAAAAGCGGCATGGAGGGCAGAGGCTGTGTGACCACCAGCTCGCCGACTTCATCGATCACTGATTCGCCGGCGTCGTTCCAGGCTTCGATCGCAACGCCCAGGAATCGGCATTGCAGGCCGCCCTCGACCATGGGCAGCTCTCGATGACCGCCCACGAAGGAGCCGGCGTCGGTGCCACCAGCGATATTGCACCACCAGATATCGGGACGATCGGACGATCGTGCATCGTCAAGCCCACGAAACTGCTCGCTGCCCCAACGCTGAACCTGGGCGCTCAGCGGAGATCCCGTTGAGCCCAATGCCCGGACACTGGCCAGGCCTTCGATGCCGCCAAGCTGCAAGTCGGCCTTGACGCACTGGTGGTAGAAAGCAGCGCCCGCGCCAAAAAACGTGACGCGCTGCTCCGCGGCGAATCGCCAGAGCACGCTCCAATCGGGTGCGTCGCGTGGTCCGCCAGGACTGCCGTCGTAAATCACGCAGGTGGTGCCATTGAGCAGCGCACTGATCTGAGAGTTCCACATGACCCAGGCGGTGGAGCTGTACCACATGAAGCGTTCGTTCAGACTGTTAGGGTGATAGCTGCAACCGACGTCGTAGTGCAGCACCCGATGCATCATGCCATTCACGAGTGCGCTGCCATGCGTATGCACAATCGCCTTGGGCAGTCCGGTTGTGCCGCTTGAGTAAACAATCCACAGCGGATGATCAAACGGGAACCAGGGCAGATCGGCCACGGCGCTTTCGGGCGACGCAGGTGGCGTGGTCGTGATGGCGTCGAAGTCAGCCGCGTCGGCAGGAAGGCCTAGTCGGTTAAGTTTTCGATGAACAATCACGTGCTCAAGACTTGGCAGTCGGCGCTTGAGCTCATCGATAACGCCTAGCAGGTCCTGCTCGCGACCGCCGTACCGAATCCCGTTGCAGGCGATGAGCACCTTCGGCTCAATTTGGCTGAATCGATCGACGATGGCGTTGACGCCCATGTCGGGTGCGCAGATGCTCCAGACAGCCCCGATGCTGACTGTCGCCAAAAGGGCGATGGCTGCCTGCGCGGTATTGGGCATGTAGGCCACAACCCGGTCGCCTGGCTGTACGCCCTGAGCCCGTAAATGCGCTGCCAATGCGTGCACACGCTGGCGAAGTTCTGGCCAATGCAGTGTGAGTACCGCGCCAGTTTCATCACCCGCAATCAACGCCGGCAGGCCGGCCGCGCTGGCCGCATCCGCATGGCGAAAGATCTGCCGTCCGTAATTGACCTGCGCACCCGGGAACCACTGCGCGCCCGGCATTTGGTTTCGCGCGAGCGCCGCGCGATGGGGTGTCGGCGATTGGATGTCGAAATAGTCCCAGACGCTTTGCCAGAAGGCCTCAAGCTCAGTGACCGACCAGCGCCAGAGGGCGTTGTAGTCGTCAAACCGAAGGCCATGCCGTCTCTCAAGCCATTCGGTGTAAAGCCGAATCTGTGGCACGTAAGGCGCTGGGCCTGCAGGGCGGGAGGCAGGGCTGGGCTCCCGATCGTCAAACGTTTGGTGGTTGGGTTGACGGGCAGGTGGGTTCACGAGCAGTGCGTTCGGTCAATTTGATTATAGGTTTGGTCTCTATGGACAAGCGCGGTCGAACCCACTAGATTGATCCTCGCACGCTTTCATAACGAACAGGAGATTTGATGAAGCGACATAGCTTGCTGGCGGCCTTGCTGCTGTGCGTGGCCAGTTCCACGATCAGCGCGCAGGAATTCGTGCGAATCGGATCGGGTCTTGCGGGCTCCTATCCAGTTTTTGGTGCAAAACTTGCCGATTTGTTCAATCGCCACGTCGATGGCGTGAAGGCCAGTACCTTCTCCGGCCCCACTGAGCAAAGTCTGGTCAGGCTGCAGCGTGGTGAGGCCGAAGCCGTGCTCACCTATACCTTTGAAGCTGAGAGTACCTACCAGGGGCGCGGTGAACTCAAGACCCCGGCTCCGCTCCTACGTCACCTCATGACCACTTATGGTGCGATTCATGTGGCCTTGGTTCGCAAGAATGTCGAAATCAGCACCCTTGCCGATTTGGCCAAGAAGCCCTACCGGGTCTGGCTGGGTCCAAAATCTTCAGTTTTCTGGCCCATGAATATGGCCGCCCTGGGTGCCTATGGCGTCACGCCCGAGGCCATCACCAAGGCCGGGGGCGTGATCAACTCGGCGGGTTATCAGACGCTCATGCAGGCCTTCCAGGATGGCCAGGTCGACGTTGCATTTTTCTCGGGACCCATTCCCTACAGTCTTCTCATGGAACTCGATCGCGGCGTGGGCTTCCGCATGTTGGGCTTTGACGAAGCGGCGCTTAAACGCTTCAACGAGGCCCTGCCAGGAACAAGTTCGGCCCGCATACCGGCCAACACTTACAAAAGCTCGCCCGCCGAGGTGTTGGTGCCCTATGTGGTGAACCAAATTGTGGTCAGTGCGCGCTTGCCCGACGCAATGGTTTACCAGATGGCCAAGGTGCTCAATGAGCGTCATGCCGAACTGCACAGCCTGTTTGCCGGGGCCAACGAAATCACTCCCAAGCGTGCGCTCGACAATAACCGCGTGCCAATTCATCCCGGTGCCGAGCGTTACTATCGCGAAGCTGGTCTGCTGAAGTAAGCCCGTTCAGTGACCCGGCATCGTGGGCTGGCGGTGGCCTTGTTGGCCACCTACCTGGCCCTCTATCACCTCTACATCGGTATTTACGGATCACCCACCAATCGGGTGTTTCTGCCGGTGCATCTGTGTCTGGCGCTTTCCCTGTGTTTTCTTGCGCGCCCGACAGTGGGGATAGGGCGTTTGGGCTCTGCGCTGGATGCGGGTGGTGCAATCAGCTCACTGCTCGTTCTCGCCTGGTGCCTGCTTAATCTTGACGACTGGGACCTGAAGTCAGTTGGGCTGTCGTCGTTGGACCAGGTGGCCTGCACGCTGCTGCTTGTTCTGGTAGCCGAAGCGGTACGCCGCACCACGGGGTGGGCCCTTATCGTACTGAGCGGTTTGTTCATGGTGCATGCGCTTTGGGCGCGCTACTTTCCGGGCATTCTCCACGGGGCAGGGGTCGGTTGGGAGTCATTGCTGATCAGTCTGGTGATTGGCGATAGCGGCATTTTTGGAGTGCCCGTTCTGGTCATCGCTCAGTACGTGGTGCTGTTTCTGCTGTTTGGTCGACTCTTGCAAATCATCGGAGCCGGGGCGTTTTTTTCGCGCATGGCCTTCGCCCTGTTCGGCGCGCGTATTGGCGGGCCTGCCAAGGCCGCTGTGCTGTCATCCGGTCTGTTTGGAACCATGTCGGGCAGTGGTGTCTCAAACGTGTTGACCACTGGCTCCTTCACCATACCCATGATGATTCGGGTGGGCTACAAACCGCCCTTTGCGGCCGGCGTGGAAGCCAGCGCTGCGGTTGGGGGCGCCATCATGCCGCCCGTGATGGGGGCCGTCGCCTTCATGATGGCGGAGTTCATGGGCGTGAGCTATGTCGAGGTGGCAATTGCTGCCGCGATTCCGGCCCTGCTGTACTACCTCGCTATTTTTTTTACCGTGCACTTTGAGGCGTCTCGCCTGAAGTTGCGTGGTTTACCCGCCGATCTTCTGCCGCGGGCCTGGCCACTGCTGCGGCAGGAAGGCTACCTGTTGTTGCCGTTGGCAACGATTGTGGCGCTCATTCTGGTGGGCTACTCGGTCATTCTCGTGGTGGTGTGGTCCATTCTGGCGACGGTGCTCATCTCATTTCGCAGACGTGCCAGTGCGGTATCGCCCCACCGCTTCGCAAGTGCGCTGGTGGCCACCGGATCACTCACCGGACCGCTCACGGTCACCTGCGCTATCGCGGGTGTTTTGATCGGAAGCATGGGCGCTACCGGCGTCGGGTTTCAAATTTCACAGGCTCTGGTGGATCTATCGGGCCAGACGCTGGCCGGTCTTCTGGTCATGTCGGCGCTCCTGGCGCTACTTCTGGGTACCGGGCTCACTGCTTCAGCGGTTTACATCACCATGGTCGCGACCGTCATCCCGATCTTGAAGAGTGCGGGCGTTTCCGACATGGCCGCGCATATGTTTGCGTTTTACTTCGGCGTTGTTTCCGATATCACGCCACCCACTGCGCTGGCTGCGGTGACGGCCGCTGGGATCGCTCGCAGTCATCCGGTCACCACCATGAATCAGGCGTCGCGTATCGGTATCGCAGCCTTTATCGTTCCCTTCATGTTCGTGTACTCGCCGGGACTGCTGATGCAGGGCTCGCTGTGGGACGTTTTACGGGCAAGCCTCAGCGCCAGTCTGGGGCTGGCTTGTCTGGCTGCGGCACTCACTGGCTATGCCTGGCGTGACCTTCGCGTCTGGGAGCGGCTGCTGCTGATCGGCGCCTGCGTGTCGCTCATCGTGGATCAGTGGATGCTCGATCTGGCCGGACTGGTCGTGGCGTCTGCGGTGTTGCTGCCGCAGTGGCTGGCGAGTCGGCGTGAGCGTGCGGGGCAGAGTGAGGAGGTCTGGACCGAGGAGGATCGGCGTGCGATCTCCGATTGGATGTCCCAGGAAACCCTGCCTGACCCCGCCCATGACCTCTCAAGCTGGCGGGCCTGGTCACTGATGGCGGCGGTGGCGTTAGGTATTGGTTACATGGGCGCGATGTCCTGGCATTCCAGGTACATCGTCGCCTGGCTGTGCGGTCTTGCGGTCTGTACGCTGCTGATGCTGCTTGCCCTCGACTTGTCGCGTCATCAGGCCGCCCAGCAGCGTGGCGATTCCCTGGAGTAAGCGTCTTGGATTTCGCCATCAGCGCCGAGCAGCAGTCCATGCTGGACGCGGTGGATCGCTTTCTGGCGCAACGCCTTCCACCGGAAGAGGTGCGGCGTCGTGATGCGGCCCATCAACCACCCTACGATCTGCTACCAGAATTAGGTGCCATGGGCATCCTGGGGATGGTCGCGCCCACCCAATGGGGTGGGCTGGGGCTGGACTGGGTCAGTCTGGCTCTTGTGCAGGAGCGGCTCGCACAGCATGCGTATTTTGTGGGGTCTATCGTCAACCGTGTGGTGGGCTTCGGCCTCATGACGATGCTGCGCAATGGCTCGCCCGCGCAGCAGCAGCGGTGGATCCCCCCGCTGGTTCAGGGTACGGGCGTGATGGCGCTGGCCCTGACCGAGGGCAACGCAGGGTCGGATGCCGGCGCGGTGGAGACCCGCGCGATTCCCGATGGAGCGGGCTGGCGTCTGCGTGGACGCAAGATCTGGATCAGCGATGCCGATCAGGCCATGGCACTGCTGGTGGTAGCGCGCACCGATCCCGACCGTCGTGGCTCACGCGGGCTCAGCATGTTCATCGTGCCGCGAGCAAGCGAGGGTCTGTCGATGACGCCTCTGCCCAAAGTGGGTAACAACGCCATGCCCAGCTGGGATATTGGCTTCGATGATGTCTGGGTGCCGCAAGACGCGCTCTTGGGGCCTCTCAATGAAGGCTTCTCAGTGCTGGGTTCCACCTTGCACTATTCGCGGGCCAGTCTGGCGACCACCTGCGTCGGTAGTGCCCAGGCTGTGGTCAATTTGTGTCTGGCGCATTTGCGTGATCGACACCAGTTTGGTCGTGCGCTGTCTGAATTTCAGGTGCTCCGTCATCGCGTAGCCGACATGCAGATGCGGGTGGACCAGGCACGATGGATTGTTCGTCACCTGGCCTGGTTGATTGCCACAGGCCAGCCCTGCGCGCGCGAGGCGTCGCAGGCTAAGGTGATCGCCACTGAGACTTTGCAGGCCCTCAGTAATGACGCAATGCAGATGTTCGCCAGCCAAGGCTATTCCGCCGAGAGCGACGTGCAGCGGATCTGGCGGGATGCGCGCCTGTATACCTTTGGCGAAGGTACCAACGAGGTTCAGCGCGATCTCATCGCGCGTCACCTGGGGCTGTGATGACGGAGGGCCAAGCCATTGAGGTCCCGCCAACGCTGAGCCGACGAATCGCGCACTGGCTGCACAAGCTTGACGCCTCACAGGTGAGTGCGGCCAGACTGCACCGTGTGAGGATTGTGTTGCTGGACTTTCTGGCCTGCGTTCATGGCGCAGCGCATCTCGCCGAGACACGCACGGTGCATCCGCTGATCAAGGCGGGTCCGCTCCGGGTTCCCGGTCAGCATCAGACCATGGACCTGGGTTCGGCCTGTATCGCCTGGGGTATGACGGGGGCACTGCTGCAATGGCATGACGGCTATGGCCGGGGCGGTAATCATCCCTCGACGTCTATTCTTCCGGTGCTGCTGGCGCAATCGGAGGACTGGCCGGCGCTGCTCATGCCGGTGCTGGTGGGCTATGAGACGGCCAATCGCTTGGCGGGGCTCACGCACCCAGGGCAGACACTGGCTGGTAGCGCCCCCACGTCCAGCATGGGTGCCATCGGTGCTGCCGCCGCTTTATGCCGATGGCAGGCCCTGGATGAAATCACCACCGCGCGAGCCCTGGGTATCGCCGGATTTGGTGCGCCCATTGCGGCATTCGAGGGGCTGCGCGCTCGGGGGAGTGCCGTGCCCCTGCACAGTGGTCTGGCGGCCCGCGCGGGTCTTGAGGCAGTGCAGCTTGCCCAGGCGGGCTACGAGGCATCCGACCACTTATTTGAGGGGCAGGGCGGGGCGGGCCTGCTGAATTTTTTGGGTGTGAGCGCTGAGGCGGTCGCAGCGATTGACCCCTCCCGCTGGTCCGGTGAGACGCTGGATCAGGTCTATCTCAAACCGTTTCCGGGGTGTCGTCACGTACACCCTGCGGTCGAGGCCGCCCTGGGGTTGCGGTCTCGCTTACCGGCTGACCCACGCCGCTGGCAGCGGATTGAAATCGCCACCTATGACCTGGCCGTTAGTTTTGGCGCCATTCCCAGACCGCAGTTTGAGCTTTATGACTGCCTGATGAGTCTGCCGTGGTGCGTGGCACTGGCCCTGCTGCGTGGGACGCCAGATGCGGCAGCGGTCAGTCAGTCGCGAGATGGTGACGATCTTTGGGCAGTCTGTCAGCGGGTGACCGTGCGATCCGACACCGCGCATCAGGCCGCCTACCCCGAGCGTCTGGGCGCCACGCTGCGTGTGGTGGATGATCAGGGGCAGGTTTACTCCCAGAGCGCTGAGCTCCTGTACGCGTCCGCGGCCGAGACCTACTCACCTGCAGGCCCGTTCGGGCCGGTGCTGGACGAACAAGGCGTCATCGATAAATTCTGCCGGCTGACCCATGAATCGATGAGCACTGAACAGCAGAATCAGATGATCAAATCGATCATGGGTGCGCGGCCTACCGCGCGGCCTACTGAGCGGCCTACCGAGCGGAATCTGGCGCCTCCTCAGCGAGTCGACTGACCCACTCCTTTCCAAACGCACCCGATCACCCACCGAACCAGTGCCTTTCCTGCGGCTATTCAAGCTTCTATTTCAAAAACTACTCTCAGTGGAACTCCAAGATGACTCACAGCATCAAAGCCATCGATACCGTCGTGAATATCTACACGCCCGAGGCGCTCGCCTATCGCCCCGACCGGCGTGATTTTTATTCGAAGATGCGCGTCCCCGCAGAGATGTACGAGGGGTTCTCGCTGGAGACCATGCTGGCGCAGATGGATGCGGCGGGCATTGAACGGTCGATGTTGATTGCGGCCAAGGTGGGCCCCAAATATCACCCTGCCTGTTATCACACGCCCTACGCCCTGGTGCGGGATGCGGTGCGTCAGTATCCCGATCGCTTTTATGCGCTGGCCGGACTGGATCCGACCGAAGGCATGGACGGTGTTCGCGAGCTAGAACGGGCCGTGAAGGAAGATGGCTTTATCGGAGCTCATTTTTATCCGCACTGGTTCGAGCTGGCCCCCGATCATGCGCGCTGGTATCCGTTTTATGCCAAGTGCGTTGAACTCGATATTCCGGTGCAACTGCAGGTGGGGCAGTCGATGATTTACGACCCCAGTCTGCCCCGTCGCAGCGTCGGTCGTCCCATCACACTCGACAATGTGGCCTGTGATTTTCCCGAGTTGAAGATCATCGGCATTCATGTGGGCATTCCGTGGACCGACGAGATGATCGCCATGGCCTGGAAGCACCCCAACGTTTTCATTGGGTGTGATGCGCATAGCCCAGCCTACTGGCCACAGTCCTTCGTGCATTACATCAACAGCTACGGGCAAGACAAGGTTCTGTTCGGCACCGACTTTCCCATTCTTCGCTTTGAGCGAACGCGCGCGGAGGTCGAGGCCTTGGGCCTCAAGCCTGGCCCACTGCGCAAACTTCTGCGCGACAACGCCAACCGCGTTTACAAACTCGGCCTGGACTGAGATCGTGGAGCGCAACCTTGCTGATGCGCTACGCCAGCATGCGCGTAATCGCGGTACCGAAATTGCACTGATCGATGGGGCGCGGCAGCTCAGCTATGCCGAGCTCGATGCCGAAGTCGACCGAGGTGCATGGGCGCTCATGGCGCGTGGCTGTCAGCCGGGCGAGATCGTCGGGCTGTGCCTGCGTGATCACTGGGCGCATGTGGTTCTGATGTGGTCCTGCATGCGGGCGGGTGTGGTCATGCTGCCGCTCGATTGCCGCTGGACCGATGCCGAGCGACGCGCCGTGGTTCAGCATTTCGGTGCGGTTCGAGTGGTTCGAGAACCCCAGGCTTTGGTTGACGAGGTGCCATCGGACAGTTGGACCGAACTGCTTCGCGATGACGCTGCCCTCGAACGCCCTGCGTTCCCCGTCGGTGATCTCGAATCGCCGTTGCTGCTGTCGCTGTCGTCGGGCACCACCGGGAGACCGAAAGGGCCGCGCATCACGCATCGCCATTTTCTGCGGCGTTTTTACACGCACTGGATCAATCTGGGTCTGAATGCGGCAAGCCGTTATGTCTGCGCGACGCCCATGTACTTTGGCGGTGGCCGCACGTTTACCTTGTCGGTGTTATTCAGCGGTGGCCGGGTTTCTCTGTGTGCCCCACCTGCAGAGCCGCAGGCCTTGGCTGAGCATATTCGAGAGCAATCGGCGAACGCTATTTTTCTTGTGCCCACTCAGCTGCGACGTTTGCTACAGATGCCCGACGAGGTGCAGGCGGCCTTCAGGTCGCTGGGCTTGATGATTTCTTCAGGTGCGCCTCTTCAGCCCAATGAGCGTATCGCCATTCTCGATCGGCTTTGCCCCCATTTTTACGAGTACTACGCGTCCACCGAGGGGGGTGGCGTCAGCCTGGGTACACCGCGTGGTCTTCGCGAGCGGCCGTCATCAGTGGGTAGACCCATCTTCGGTGTCGAGGCGGAAATCGTTGATGAGCAAGATCAGGCGCTGCCCCCAGGAAAGGTCGGCACCTTGCGCTATCGTGGGCCTGGCGTGGCGGACAGTTTTTATCGCGATCCTGAGCAGAGCGCCCAGCATTTTCGCCAAGGTTGGTTTTACCCGGGCGATCTTGCTGAGCGCGATGCGGATGGGTACCTGTACCTGCGCGGTCGGTCAAAAGACATGATTATTCGCGGTGGGGTGAATATTTATCCCAACGAGATCGAGGATGTGCTGATGCGGCTGCCGACGATTCGCGAATGCAGCGTGTTCGGAATTGCCGATGACGATTTAGGTGAGATCGTCGCCTGCGCCTGGGTAGGCACCGAGGCATTCACTGAAGCCGAGTTGAAGGCGCACTGTCGACAGTATTTGGCCCCTTACAAGGTGCCGGCGCGCTGGCACCGCTTAGAGGCGTTGCCAGTCAATAGCGGCGGCAAGGTCATGAAGGCCAGTCTCCGTGAGATCTTGCTGAAGGGGTAACCGCAAGCTGGAATCGCGTTGCTGCCTGAGATTTTGAAAATCTGGACGACGCGGCCAACCGGAACCCCCATCAAAAGGGAGTGGTCAATGCTTTGTCGATGCAGGACTGCAAGTCCTTCACGCCCTACGACATTGATCGGGCCGCCGCGATCCAACTGAAAGCTCCGCAAGCCTTAGCTGGGTGGAACACTCGATGTGATTGGCTGGCAGGGTGAATCTGGGTGAGGTGACCGTCTCACGCGCCCTGAAAGAAAACTTCGGCACGGCGTACGATCACCTGATTCTGGTGGGCTGGCCTGAAAATACCGGCACCCGGACCGAGTTGCCCCTGTCCCACGCTCTCTTGCATGACCCACTCATCCCCCACTGATCGCCTTCTCGCAGGTGCGCCGCAGTCTTTGGGACCGGGGTGTCGGGGTCCCTTGCGTGGACCGGTGCACAGCCCTGCGCGTACAGCCAGTGTCAATGCCTTGGTACAGGCCTTGCAAGCCACCCGCGCCCGAACCCTGGCGCTCATGGCGGCCTGGCAGCAAGCAGCGCCCGATTTGTCGGTGCCGTTTGTGCCCGAGATGAACCCGCCTCTTTGGGAGTGGGGGCACGTGGCCTGGTTTCAGGAGTGGTGGACGGTGCGCAATCGGCAACGTCATTTGGGCACGCGCAGCGCAAGCAGCGGTGCGGCGTTCGGCCCCTCGCTGCTGCCCGGTGCCGACGCGCTTTACAACTCCAGCGAGGTCGCGCATGACAGCCGCTGGGCCTTGGCATTGCCGGATCTGGCGGCAACCCGCCAGTATCTGGCCGACGTGTCGCAGCGCAGTCTGGCCAATTTGCAGGCGACACAGGACACGTCGGGCGAGGACACGGGCGAGGCCTTGTATTTTTGGTGGCTGGTGCTGCAGCACGAGGCCATGCACAACGAGGCCTGGGTGTCGATGGCGCAGGCCCTCGGTCTGGCCTTGCCGCTGGCGCGCGATGGGCGAGCGAGGGCGGGCGGGGATGGCTTGCCCCCCGCCAGCGCGAACGCGCAGGACGACGAGCAGGGCGACGCACAGACCCAAGCGGAGGCCCGGGTGCAGATTCACCTGCCCGCGCAAGTCTGGGCGCTGGGCCACCCTGGTCATGGCTTTGCTTTTGACAACGAACTGGGCGCGCACCCTGTGGCCGTGGCCGCTTTCGACATCGATGCGTCACCCGTCACCTGGGCGCGTTACCTGCCCTTTGTACAGGCCACGGGCCACGGGCTACCACCGCACCTGCGCTGCCTGAACGGCCACTGGCAGGTGCAACGCTGGGGCGCCTGGCAGGACATGGACCTGCATGAGCCGGTGGTGCATGTGAATGCGCACGACGCGCAGGCCTGGTGCCAATGGGCAGGCCGCCGCCTGCCGACCGAAGCAGAGTGGGAGTGCGCCGCGCACACGCCCGACTTTGCCTGGGGCCAGGTGTGGGAGTGGACTGCCAGTGACTTTGCGCCCTATCCCGGCTTCGAGGCGCACCCCTACCGCGACTACTCCGCCCCTTGGTGGTACGACCACCGGGTGCTGCGCGGAGCCAGTGCGGCGACCTCCGCGTGGGTGGCGGACGTACGCATGCGCAACTTCTACTTGCCTGGGCGGCGCGACATCTTTGCGGGCTTTCGGTCGGTGTCCGTGTGACGGACCTGAAAGCCCAGAAAGCCTAGAAAGCCCATCAAGCCCAGGCCCAGAACACCGCAAAACGCGACGCCGGGTCCGTCCAGCACCGGGTGGAGGCAAAGCCCGCCGACCGCAGCAGGGCGTCGAAGCCAGGCACGGTCCATTTGCAGGCGTTTTCAGTGTGGATGGTGTCGCCTTGGGCGAACAGGCGCTCGCCGCCCTGCCAGCACACGCGCACATCGTGGCGCGCCTGCAAGTGCATTTCCACGCGGGACGCCTGCGCGTTGAAGCGGGAAAGATGCCGCCAGTCGCGTACCGCAAAATCGGTGCCCACCAAGCGGTTGATATGCAGCAGCAAGTTCAGGTCAAAGGCGGCGGTCACGCCCAGCGCGTCGTCGTAGGCGGCCTCGAGTTCGGCCACGTCTTTGAGCAAGTCCACCCCGATGAGGAGGCCGCTGCCCGGGGCTGTGCCGCAGGCGCTGTGCAAACTGCGCAGGAAGCTCACCGCATGGTCGGGGGTGAAGTTGCCGATGCTCGAGCCCGGGTAGAACAGAACCCGAGGCTGGGTCGGGCTTAAGTCCAGTTCACGGGGCAAGTCCAGACCGCTTGAGAAGTCGGTCCCGACGCCTGCCATGGGCACCTGGGGGTGCTGGCGCTGCAGGCTGTCCAGGGCGCTGCGCAGGTAGTCCACCGAGATGTCCACCGCCATATAGCGGCCAGCCTGCATAGGCCCGAGCAGACGCCCGGCTTTCTCGCAGTTGCCCGCCCCAAGGTCGATCCAGCAGGCGCCCGCGGGCACGCACCGAGCCATGTCGCTGCCATGCAAGCGCATGACCTGCGCTTCGGTGCGGGTGAGGTCGTACTCGGGCAGTTCGGTGATGGCCTCGAACAGGCGCGAGCCCAGTGCGTCGTACAGGTACTTGGGGGAGGTGAAGGCCTGCTGGGCGCAGAGGCCCTGCAGGAGTTCCTGCGCCACGGCCGCCGCGTTGTGCTGGTAGATCTGTGTGAACTGAGGTGCGGACATCACGGCAAAATTTGACGGCTGGGTATGCAGCGCATGTGTGTGCAATTCGGATCATCGCCCAACACATGCGCCATGCCATCGCAGGTGTCTTGTGGAATTCCTTTGCGGTGATTCAGTCGCGGTCTCTGATCTGGCTGATCACCCAGCACGCCGCTGCAATCATCAAAATGGCGCCGCTTTCATACAAGAGTATGGAGGGGTCGCCGTCCTTGCCTTGAAGGATGATCAGCCGGCTCAATGCCGTCATGGCAATGATCAACGGAATCGTGATCGGGATTCGGTGGCTGCTATAAAACGCGCCCAGCATGCCCAAGACCTCTGCGTAAATGAACATCAGCAGAAGGTCCTTCAGTGCAACGCTGCGCTGATCGATCAGCGTCACAACCTCTTGCGCCATGGCGCCGACGGTAAAGAGGGCGATGATGACCAAAAAGCATTTTTCGGTGACATCTATCAATTTTTTGATCGTCACTGGACTCTCCTGCAGGGGGTATGGCTACCTCCGTAGCATAGGGTCAATTTGACTGATGTGGCCCGGTGCTGCGCCCTACCCTTGGCAAATGCTGGGATTTGTATGGGGCAACGTGAAGAGCCGGCGCCTAGCGCTTGCGTAACTCGTGGTCTTGGCATTCATTCTTTCAACTCCTTGAGCAGTTCTTCAAAGCGCTGTGTGTAGTTCTTCGCGGATAACCCGAAGCAATCTCCCTGTTGAAACTGCCAGTCGGTTGCGGAGTGAACGATGATCCGCCCCTATCTTGGGTATGGCCTGCACTGCGCGCCCGGACATCTGAGTGGTGCAGCATGTGGTGGGCCCGGCGATGGAAAGCCTGCCCCCCCCCTCCCCAACTTGCAGACTGATGAAATAATCTTCCGTGGTCTACCTACCAGCAAGACTCGTAGGAAGCATTTTTGAAAAAAATCCGGCCCCATCCACCGGGCCCACCTCGGTGAGCGTGCGGCCATCGAGCTCCCTGTGAAATTCGCACGATCAATGCCCCTATGGTGATGAAACCCGCTACCGAGCCAGAAGGGGTTCCCCCGGCCAACGTGACATGACCACGCCCCCGATTTTTGTGCTCGGTGAAGCGCTCATGGACTGCATGGCCCAGCCCGACGGCTTGCTGCGTCCACTGCGGGGCGGTAGCCCGTACAACCTGGCCTGCGCCGCTGCGCTGCAAGGAGCCGATGTCGCCTGGGTCACGCCCTTTTCAAGCGATGTGTTTGGCCAGTCGCTACACCAGCGACTGACCGAAACCGGCGCGCGCGCGCTGCTTCCGGCCAGCGCCCTGCCGACCTCGCTGGCCGTCGTGCATGTGCATGAGGGTCAACCCAGCTACGGCTTTTACCGGGAGGCGGTTGCAGACCGAGACTATGCCGTCGCCGACGTGCTGCGCCTGTTGGAAGCCTGCGTTCCCGGTGTGCTGCACACCGGTTCACTCATGGCCGTGCCGCCCGAGAGCGGCAAGGTCATGCAGCTGGTGCGCGCCGCACGCGCGCTGGGCTGGGTCATCAGCGTAGACCTCAACCTGCGGCCTCGCCTGGCCGCGGACCTGGGGGCCTACCTGGCGGCTGTTCGCGAGCTGGCGCAGCTGGCCGATTGGCTCAAGGCCAGCGACGAAGACCTCGCCCTTCTGGGCTTTGACAAGCCGGGGATAGGTCGCGCGCCACAGCTGGCCCGTCATTGGCTTGAGCGGGGCTGCCAGCGTGTGGCCCTGACCTTCGGCGACCAGGGCGGGTTTCTCCAGGTGGGGCAGGCCCAGGCCACGATGGCCGCGCCGCGCGTAGCGGTGGTGGACACCGTGGGTGCGGGCGACACCTTCTGGGGCAGTTGCCTGGCCGACTGGATGGCCAGTGGCTCACACCGGCAACCCGCAGTCGCTGAGCAGCGTATCGCGCAGACCCTGCAGCAAGCGGTGAGGGCGGCCGCCATCAACTGCACCCGCGCGGGGTGCCAGCCGCCCACACTTGCGGAGGTGCAGGCGGCCTAAAGGTTTTGGATGAAGGCCTTTGTCGTCAGGCCTTCAAGCCTCCAGGCCTCCAGCGGCCATCACGTCCCAGCAGGCGCCCATGGTGTGATAGTCGGTCTTGCCCGCGGGTGACTTGGTGTTCTCGAGTTTTCGGCCGTCGGCCGCGACAATTCGAAACCATGCGCCGTGGTGGTGGTCGACGAGGTGGCGCCAGCTCCAGGCCCAGGTGTCGCGGTACTGCTGCAGAAACACAGCTTCGCCCGTGGCGCGCCACAGCCGCCAGGCGCTGGCAAACGACTCAGCCTGCACCCAGAAATATTTGTCGGTATCGCAGTGCCGGTACTCGGGGTCAAACCCGTACACCAGCCCGCCGTGCTGCGTGTCCCAGCCGTGTTGGTAGGCGGCCATCTGCAGCTCGGCGGCGCGGTCCAGCCAGCGGCGGTCGGGCCGCACGGCCCAGGCCGTCATCAGGAGCTTGGCCCACTCGGTCTGGTGCCCGGTCTGAAAGCCCCAGGGCTTGAAGATGTTGCCCGGGTTGTCGCGGTTGTAGTCCCAGTCCAATGACCAGTCCTGCCGAAAGTGCTCCCACACCAGGCCGCCGCCCTGGCCGGCCAGCTCGAAGGCAAATCGCTCAATCAGCTCGGTGGCGCGCTCGAGGTAGCGCGCTTGGCCGGTGAAGGCGTGCGCGGCCAGGCAGGCCTCGCACATGTGCATGTTCGCGTTCTGGCCGCGGTACGTGATCAACTCGCCAGCCGGGGTGATTTCGTCGGCGTAGGCGCGGTCGCTCGCGTGCCAAAAGGCATCGTTCATGCGGTCAAAGTCGCGGGCCACATCCTCGGCGCTGCACAGTCCCACGCGGTGGGCGTGGGCGCGCGCCAGTAGCACGAAGGCCTGGCCATAGGCCATGGCGCTGGCATCTTCAATCTGGCCGGCCTCCATCGTCCAGGCGTGCAGGCCACTGGGAAGGCGGTAGGCGTCCAGGTTAGCCAGCGCGTGGCGCGCCCAGTCCCGGTACGGCGTGCGCCGGGTGTGCCAGTGCGCCATGGCCCAGTTGAACACCATGCGGGTGGCGCTGACCAGGTGTCGGTGCGTGCGGTTGTAAACCGTGCCATCGTCCAGAAAATAGTGGAAGAAGCCGCCCTGCGGGTCAAAGGCGCTGCGCTCGTAAAAATGCAGGGTGTGGTCGACATGGTCGGCCAGCATGCGGTGGCTGTCAAAACGCGGAGGGTGGGTAGACATGGCTCGTGCGTCAGGTCGTTGAAGTTCATCAACTCAGGCGGAGGCTGGCAATCTTTGCAGCAAGGCGTCGCGAAACGAGGTGAACGCCTTGAGCCGCATCACAGAGGGGCGATACATCATGCCCGCGACATAGCGTCCAAAGCCTACCTTCAACCGCAATGGCAGTACCCCATGGTGCGCTGCTGTCGCGCGCGAGGTCGAGGGCAGCAGCATCAGGTACCCGCCTTGCTGCATCAGCCGAAAAACCGATTGGGCCGAGGAGGTCTCGACCGAGATGGACGGTGCTGGCAGGCCGGCCCGCTCAAAGTAAGACCCCAGCAACTCTCTGGAAGCCGCGCCGGTGGTGAACCAGATCCAGGGGTGCGTGCCAAGCTGCGCGGCCTCGGCCGCCTCGATCTGATGGAGCGGGTGCTGTTCGTCCGCAAACACCAGATGTTCGATCTCCAGCAAGGGCTCGTACTGGATTTGCGGGTCACGCATAGAGTCGGGCGGCAGTCCACCCAGCACTACATCGAGCAGGCCGCTGGAGAGCATGGGCAAAGACAATTCGTTGACCAGGTCCAGCAAGGTCACCCGGATTTTGGGGCGTTCAGACTGCATGGCCGCAATGGCGTCGGGCACCAGCGAATACGCCCATGCCGGACCGGCGGACAAGCGCAGTTCACCGGCCTCGCCTTCGAGCAGGTCGCTGATTTCGGTGGCGGCGTACTGGCAAGTGATCGCCACCGATTGGGCGTGGTGTTTGAGCACCTCGCCGAAGGGAGTGAGCGTCATACCCCGCGATGTCCGCTCAAACAGGCTAGCGCCGAGCTCGGCCTCCAGGTCCTGGATGCGCCGCGTGAGCGCCGACTGGCTGATGGCAATCTTGTCGGCAGCCTGCCGGATGCCGCCCTCCGCTGCCACCATCAAGAAGTCTCCCAGCAAGTGGGATCGGCGCATCAGGCGCGCAGGCTGCACGGAGGGCAAATTGACGTTTGCGATAGGTTCCATGAGTTATTTTGACTAACAACGCCTGATGCGGTTTTTGCATCAGGTGTTGATGAATGGACACTTCTAAGCATATCGCCTCCCCGCTAAATTAATGAGATGGACATGCAATCCGGCGAATCAAAATGACTATTGCAGTTGCCAGCCACCGACAACGGGCGGCCTGAAATATGAAAGTCGGTTCGTCCTTTCCGGCGAAGGCCGGCCCACCAGGGGCCGCCGGCACCGTGAACCGACCCTCGGTCAAGGCGCGTATGTCCAAAGGCCGCCACCTGCTCTTGCTCAATATTTGCGCAGCCCTGCTGGGGCTGGGCTTGTGGGCCTTTTTCAGCCACCTCAAGCTGGCGGGTTTGCCCGGGCCACTGGCCGTCCTCGAGCGGGCCGGACAACTGGCAGCCAACGGCACGCTGCTCAACGACACCCTGGCGTCCGTGCGCCGTGTGCTGATCGGCTTCACGCTGGGCACTCTGCTGGCCGTCCCCCTGGGCTTTTTGATGGGCTGGTACACCGTGGCCCGGGGCCTGATGGAGCCCTATGTGCAGTTTTTTCGGACGATCCCGCCGCTGGCCATGATTCCGCTGGCCATCGTGTTCATGGGAATCGGTGAGGTACCCAAGGTTTTCGTGATCACACTGGCGTCTTTTCTGGTGGCCGTGATCTCCACCTACCAAGGGGTGGTCAACGTCGACAAGGTTTTGATCAACGCAGCGCGGGTGCTGGGTGCGCACGACGGGCAGGTGTTCCGGCGCGTCATCATTCCGGCGTCTTCACCGTTCATTTTGGTGGGCATGCGCACCGGTCTGGGCGCCGCCTGGTCCACGCTGGTGGCGGCAGAACTGATTGCGGCCCAAGAAGGCCTGGGCCATCGGATGCAACAGGCGCAGGTTTACTACGACCTGGAAACGATTTTTGTGGCCTTGATCACCATTGGCTTGACCGGTCTGGTGATGGATCGCATCTTGCTGCGGGTTGAAACCCGTCTGACCGCGTGGCAGGAGAGAAGATGAGCGCGCAGGCCATGAACGACAAGATTGTGTTTGACGCAGTTTCCTGCAGCTTCACCATCAACAATCAGCCGTTTCAGGCGATTGATCGCCTTTCGCTCGGCATAGCCGAAGGCGAGTTCGTGACGCTGGTCGGCCCCTCGGGTTGTGGCAAATCGACGCTGATGAACCTCGCTGCCGGTTTGCTGGAGCCCAGTGCCGGGGAGGTACGGCTAGACGGCAAAGTAATCTCGGGCCCCAGCCCCGAGCGCGGCGTGATCTTCCAGCAATATGCGCTGTTTCCTTGGCTGACCGTGAGCCAGAACATCGAGTTCGGTTTGAAGATCAGCCGCACGCCCAAAAATGAGCGAGAAGCGATTGTCGAGAAATGCCTGGATCTGGTGGGTCTGCGGCAATTTGCCAACGCCTTGCCCAAGACGCTGTCGGGTGGCATGAAGCAGCGCTGCGCGATTGCCCGTGCCTACGCAGTGAACCCGCAAATCCTGCTGATGGACGAGCCCTTCGGCGCGCTCGATGCATTGACCCGCGTCAAGATGCAAGAGCAGCTGCTCGACACTTGGACGCAGGAAAAAAGAACGGTGATGTTCATCACCCACGACGTGGAAGAGGCCGTCTACCTGGCCAGACGCGTGGTGGTGATGGCCGCACAGCCAGGACGCATTCATCAGATCATTCCCGTCAATCTGCCGTATCCCCGCACCGAAGCCATTCGGTTGTCCGAGGAGTTCCTTCAGATCAAAAACGCCGTCTGGCGTGCCGTCTACCACCAGACGCCACAGATTTCGTCAGTGAGTTAGGTCCGCTTCCACTTCATAAACAGGAGACTTCCATGCAAGACAAAACCGCTACCAGCCAACGCCGCAGAACCCTGCTCAAGGCCGCCACTCTTGGCGGCGTCGCCATCGGCATGCCCGGCATTCAGACGGCCATGGCGCAGGGCGCCCCGATGAAGGTGCGCATGGGCTACATCGGTGACTTTCTGGGCGCTTCCATGGTCGCCGTCGCCAACAAGCTGGACCTTTGGAAAAAGCACAACCTGGCTCCCGAGATCAAGGTGTTTACCAACGGGCCGATCCAGATCCAGGCCCTGGGCAGCGGCGACCTCGACTTCGGCTTCATCGGCCCCGGTGCGCTGTGGTTGCCCATCACCGGCAAGGCCAAGGTGATTGCCATCAACGTGGTCGGCTTCTCTGACCGCGTGATCAGCCAACCGGGTATCAAGACCCTTCAGGACCTCAAGGGCAAGACCGTCGCGGTTCCCGAGGGCACCTCCGGCGACATGCTGGTGCGGCTGGCGCTGCAAAGAGCCGGCATGAAGATCGAGGACATCAAGCGCGTCACCATGGACCCGTCCACCATCGTCACCGCTTTTGCCTCGGGGCAGGTGGACGGCGCAGGCATCTGGTACCCGCACGTCGGCACCATCCGCCAGCGCGTGCCTAACCTCAATGAGTTGTTTACCAACAAGGATGCACTGCCCAAGAACAGTTTTCCGAGCGCCTTTGTCATGCGCCCGGAACTGGACTCTGCCGCCGGGCGGCCGCTTCATGAGGCCGTGGTTCGCGTCATCAAGGAAGCCAGCGACTGGCGCGCCAACAACGTCTCGCAGGCGGTCGATCTGACCGCCGCGATGATGAACGCGCCGCGCGTCAACCTGGAAGCCGAATCCAAATTCGCCCAGTACTACTCCAGCGCCGAACTGGCCAAACTCACCCAAGACGGCACGGTCAACAGTTGGCTCAATGGCATGAACGAAATGTTCAAGAGCTTTGGCCGCGTGCCAGAGATGGTGGACGCCCAGAAATACTACATGGGCGACCGCTACGTGGCCGTGAAGGTCTGACCCCCGGTCTGCGCCCCTGAACCGGCCGCCTCGCGTCATGGCACTGTCTCAAAAACCGGTGGTCCTGCTCGATCCCTACCCCCGGAATAACGCCATGATTTTTCGCGAGGTGGACCGGCAACGGTTGCACGCGCTCGCAGACGTCATTACCGTTGAAGAAGGCGCCGTCCCCGACGCGGTGGTCGATGCCTGCCTGCCGCGCGTCAGTGCCATCCTGGGGCAGACGGCATTGCCCCAGGCGCGCCTGGAGCGAGCTCCCGCGCTCAAGGCCGTGCTCAATGTGGAGGGCAACTTCTTTCCCAACATCGACTACGCGGCCTGCTTTTCGCGAGGCATTCGCGTGGCCTGCCCGGCACCTGCCTTCGCGCAGCCCGTGGCCGAATACGGGCTCGCCCTGGCGCTGGATTTGGCCCGCGGCATCACCGCCGCAGATCGCCACTTTCGCGCCGGCACCGAGCGCTATGGTTTCAGGGGCAATGCTGGCGTCAAGACCCTGTTTGGGGCCGAGGTCGGCATCATCGGCTTTGGCAACATCGCCCGCAAGCTGACCGCGCTGCTGGCTCCGTTTGGCTGCACGATCAAGGTCTTTGACCCCTGGCTGCCCGACTCGGTCTTGAGGGAGTGGGGCACCGAACCCTGTGACCTCAACACCCTTTTGGCGAGCTCGCGGGTGGTGTTCGTTTTGGCGGCCCCCACGGTCGCCAATGGGGGTTTGATTGGCGCCCCCGAGCTGGCCCTGCTGCGCGATGGGAGTCAGTTGATCCTGCTCAGTCGAGCCGAGGTGATGGACTTTGCCGCCCTGCGAGCCGAGCTGCGCAGCGGGCGGCTTCAGGCAGCGATCGACGTCTTTCCAGAAGAGCCCGTGCCTGCCGGCGAAGAACTCCGATGCGAAGAGGCCGCTGTGCTGTCAGCGCATCGCGCCGGTGGCATTGACTCGGCACTCAAGGCCATCGGCGAGATGGCGGTGGACGACCTCGAGCTGATCTTGCGGGGTCTGCCGCCCGTGCGCATGCAGCTGGCACACCCTGAAACCATCTTGCTGCAAAGAAGCAAGCCTGGCCTGGCTGGAAAAATCTAATGAGCAATTCGAACCCCGTCTCAGCCTGGAGCGCTCTGGGCAGACCCCTGCGCCTGGGGGTGATTGGCGGCGGGCCGGGCTCCTTTATTGGCCCTATCCACATGAGTGCGGCAGTGCTGGACCGGCGCTTCGTGATCGCTGCCGGCGTTCTGTCGTCTGATGCCGAGCGGGCCCGGGCTCATGGCGTCGCGCTAGGTCTGCCAGCGTCGCGTGCCTATGCGTCGGTGGACCAGATGCTGGCGGGAGAGGCCGCCCGCCCCTCGGACGAACGGATCGAGGCGGTCGCCGTGATGACGCCCAACGACCGCCATTACCCAGACTGCCTGAAGGCCCTGGAGTCCGGCCTTCATGTCATTTGCGACAAGCCGCTGGTCAACTCGGTTCGTGATGCCCGGCATTTGGTCGAGGTGGTTGAGCGCACCGAGCTTGCCTTTTGCCTGACCCACAACTACAGCGGCTACCCGATGGTGCGCCAAGCCCGCGCCATGGTGGAGTCTGGCTTGCTGGGGGATATTCGGATTGTCCAGGCCGAGTACTTTCAAGGGGGTTTGGCACTGCCGGTGGAAGCGGGCGAACTCACCGCCAAGTTGCGCTGGAAACTCGACGCCGAGCGCAGCGGTGCCTCGCTGGTGATGGGAGATATCGGTACGCATGCCCACCACTTGGCCTGCTATGTCACCGGCAGCCGGGTCGCTCAGGTCTCGGCCGACGTGGGCGCCGTGATGCCCGGGCGGACTTTCGACGACTACGCCGGTATCTTGTGGCGCTTCGAGAACGGCGCCCGCGGCTCCTGTGTTGTGACGCAGGCGGCGGCCGGGGCTGAAAACAATATCCGTGTTCGCGTGCATGGCGCGAAAGGCATGCTCGAGTGGCAGCACAGCAACCCCAACTATCTGGTCTATGCGCCACTTGGCGAGCCGGTGCAGACCCTCGGCCGAGGCGACGCCCGCTTGCATCCGGCGGCGCAACGAGCCACCCGGATTTCACGTGGCCACCCGGAGGGGTTTCGGGAGGCCTTTGCCAACCTGTACGCTGATTTTGCCGAAGTGATTGCTGCCCGAATCACCGGGGTGGCCGCCGATCCGCTGTGCAGCTGGTCACCTGGCGTACGTGACGGACTGTGGGGACTCGAATTCGTCGAGGCCACACTCGCTTCGAGCCGCCAGGGCGGCGCCTGGACAAGCTGCCACGCATCGGCCTGACTTTTATTTGAGACGAGCACAAGATGACACGGCCCAACATTCTCTTCATCATGGCCGACGACCACGCCAGCAAGGCCATCAGCTGCTACGGGCACGGCATCAATCACACACCGCACATCGACCGGCTGGCCCATGAAGGCATGCGGATGAACCACTGCTATGTGAGCAACTCCATCTGCACACCGAGCCGGGCGGCCATTTTGACCGGCACCTACAACCATGTGAACGGCGTGATGACGCTGGCCGATTCGATCAACAACCGCTTGCCCAATGTGGCCAAGCACCTGCGCACCAGCGGCTATCAGACGGCCATCTTTGGTAAGTGGCACCTGGGCGAAGGCGCCGCGCACGAGCCCACAGGCTTTGACAGCTGGGCCGTGGTGCCCGGACAAGGGGACTACCACGACCCGGTCTTTCATGAGCCTGCCGGGGCAGTCAGCTACCCCGGCTATGTGACGGACATCATTACCGACAAGTCGCTGGCCTGGCTCCACGCCCGCGACAAGACGCGTCCTTTCATGTTGATGTGCCACCACAAGGCGCCACACCGCTCGTGGGAGCACCACCCCAAGTACAGAGACCACTACCGCGCTGATATTGCCCTGCCCGATACCTTTGATGACGACTACAAGAACCGCGCTCGGGCGGCAGGGCAGGCCAAGATGCGCATCGCCGATGACATGACCTATCTGGACCTCGGCCTGGTTCAGCCCGAAGGGGGTGCAGAGGTGGGCGAGCCGCTACTGCCCGGACACGCCACCCGCAAGTTACCCAATCCGCCTGACGTTCGCAGCCTCAGGCTGATCGACAAGGACACGGCCGAAGTCTTTACTTTTGAGTCCCAGGCCGAATACGACCACTTCAAGTTTCAGCGCTACATCAAACGCTACCTGCGCACCATCGCTTCGATTGACGAGAGCGTAGGCCGTCTATTGAACTACCTCGACGAGGAGGGCCTGGCCGACAACACCTTGGTGATCTACACCTCGGACCAGGGATTTTTTCTGGGTGAGCACGGCTGGTTTGACAAGCGCTTCATGTACGAAGAGTCCTTCCAGATGCCCTTCGTCGCCCGGCTCCCGCGCGAAATCAAGCCGGGCTCGGTGTGCAACGACCTGATCTCCAACGTTGACTTCGCGCCCACGTTTCTCGACCTCGCGGGCGTGCCTGTGCCGAGCTACATGCAGGGCCGTAGCATCCGGCCCTTGCTGCATGGAAAAACGCCAGGCGACTGGCCCGGCGTGGCCTATCACCGTTACTGGATGCACCAGGACGAGTACCACAACGCCTATGCGCATTACGGCATTCGCGATCAACGCTATAAGTTGATCTATTGGTACAACCAAGGCCTCGGGTTGCCGGGCACCCAGAGCGGAGGGCAGGCGCCTGAATGGGAGTTCTTCGACTGTGAAAAAGACCCGCTCGAGTTGTTCAACTGCCATGGCGACCCCGCCTATCAGCCCCAGGTGGCGCGGATGACAGCGCTGCTCGAGGCCAAGATGCTGGAGATCGGCGACGAGATGCTGCACCTCGTGCGCTGAGCGTGCTTGCGGGTCTTTACTCGCCTAAGTTTTATTTGACCTGGCACTAGTCGGACTCGCTGGGGTACACCCCAACTTCAAGCGCCGTAGCGGACCACCTTCTGCCGAATCGCGCCAAACACTGTCTTGCCCTCGGGGTCCACCACCTCGATCTCCACCAGATCGCCAAACCGGAGAAAGCCGGTAGTCGGTTTGCCGGTTTCGATGGTTTCCAACATCCGCCGTTCGGCGATGCAAGAGGACCCCACGCTCAGGTCCCGGTTGGAGATCGTCCCAGAGCCGATCACGGTGCCAGCAGCCAAACGCCGGGTTTTGGCGGCGTGAGCAACCAGCGTCGGGAAATCGAAGTCGAGGTCGGTTCCGGCATGGGGATGCCCCAACTCTTTGCCATTCACATGGCTCACGACAGGAAGGTTGAGCCTGCCACCGTCCCAGTGGGGCTGGAGCTCGTCGGGGGTGACAGCCACAGTGCCAAAGGCGGTCGATGGCTTGGAGTGGACGAAGCCGAAGCCCTTAGACAGTTCATGCGGGATCAGGTTGCGCAGGCTCACGTCGTT
>JACCEC010278363.1_pt1 | contig 26000 bp, 26 predicted proteins | sample 7450121 | NCBI WGS metagenome assembly JACCEC01 (sample SAMN15323455, study PRJNA562643) | freshwater metagenome | isolation source: river surface water | place: USA:Blue River Watershed | collected 2017-08-18 | reverse complement strand
CGTGCAAGATGTCAAAGTCGATGTAAGAACGATCGATTGCCTCAACTGTCGCAGAATCCTTGTAGAAGAAGCGAGCCAAGTTGAAGGTCTGATATGAGCCGCCGTTAGGCGCTGTCGCTGACTCAGAGACAGTCAAAGCTGTACCGGTCTCAGCGTAAACCTGGATTGTGAACTCTTCACCAACGCATGCTGCGTCGATATTCTCAAGAATGATGGAATCGAGTGTGAACTCACCTGTTCCGGTGTCGTTTACAAATCCTGCGTAAGGGATCACGGTGATGCCACCGTTGGTATCACATGCAGTTGTGGTCAGGATTCCTTGGCCAAACTCTGAAGATGAGCTGCCAGATGTAAGAGCGATATTTGCACCGTATGCGATTCCGGTGACTGCAATCAGCATCGCTACTGCCTTTACGAGGAACGGCTTTGATGAACCGCTCTCTTCGAAATCACCGTATTCAGCGTCGTCAAAAGCATATGACTCATCAAAGTCATCGCTCTCATAACGCTTGAGTAGGTTCATCCGCTTCTTTCTTCCCTTAGTTCGTCTTACGGTGCTGCGGTCTTGCTATCTCCATTTACTTAACTCTTCCCTTGGCGCCAGGTAGGGGCTCACTTTCGTGGCCCCTACCTGAGCACTAGGAATCGTTAAATGGGTTGGAGCGTCCCTTTAGTTTGAGCTCTGGAGTGTGAGCTTGTAGATAGCACCAGATGTCGCGGCAGGTGTTGTGATGCCGAGATCAAATGATGATGTTGCTGTTGATGCTCCAACAACACTTGAGATTGTGAAGCCGTTTGATGTGGTTGGTGTTGAACCATTGATTCCGATTGTTGCGGCAGACACCAAGCCAGTTGATGCTGTTGCGAAAGAAACTGGAGTCGCTGATGAATCACCATATGCATTAAGAGTAAGTGTGCGACCTTGGCAACCTGTTCCGCCTGCAACTTCAGCAGCTCCTGCAGCGCGTCCATCGACGCCTGAGAATGAGACTGTTGAGAAGTAGAACTGTGGGTTGGTTGAGTTGTTCACAAAAGTCACCTTTGGTGACAATGTGATTGCGCTATCGCATGCAGCTGTTACCTGTACACCCTGACCGAATTCAAGTGATGAACCTGTTCCGAGTGAGATGTTCGCTGCGAGTGTTGAGCCAAGTACTGCGACCGCTGCAACTGTTGCAAGGCCAGCAAGTGACTTGAGGTTGCTCTTCTTAGCAACCGCTTTACGAGGCGCCGGAGCGTTCTCGAACTTTAGGATTTCCATTCCTATATTCCCCATTCTAATTAACGATCCACTTTGGACTTACACCCTTGCTCCGTAAGTGGTACGAAGTTCAGGTATGCCCGCTCATTGCTGAGCGAGAATTCTTTATGGTGTCGCGGTTGGTGTCGCTGACGGTGTTGCGCTTGGCGTCGCTGTTGGCGATGCACTTGGCGCAGGTGTTTGTGCCACAGCAGCGAGCGCTGCTGGGTTGTCGATTGTTTCGACAGTTGTACGGAATACAAGCTGACCATCAATGTTGACAGTTGCAGCGCTTGGATCGATGAAGAAGGTGACATCTGCATTGTTTGCAGAGAGAACGCTTCCATCGTAGATAGATGTTCCGCTTACAGATACTGCAGCACTTGCAAGCAATGTGCCTGAGATTGTGTTACCTGTACCTGTGAGATATGTAAGCAATAGCGCAGTTGAATCACTGATGTTATTTACTGGTGTTATTGCTGGAAGAGAAACTTGCAGAACCTTTGCTTCAGGAATTGGGCCGATGCCGATTTCCTGTGAAGTTCCATCGATCAAACGAACGCGCAACTTCTTTCCGGCGCAATTTGCAAGATCAAGATTAGAAACTGTTACAGCACGAACACGGAAGAAACCTGCAGATGGATCGTTCTCAACTGGAGCGCTCTTCCACTCTTGTCCCATTGCAATGTAAATCTTTTCATCGCATGCAACTGCTTGCTGTGAACCTTGTCCGAATTCGAGAGCACCATTACCAACAGTGACGCTTGCTGCAAATGTTGACATGATGAATGGAATGAATCCCATTACTGCAACGCCAAGAACAATCTTTGACTTGTACTTCTTACCTTCGCCGCCAAATCCAGAATTAACAGGACCGCTTAACGGTGAATGCAGTGTCATCGATGCGTTCCTTTCACTAGATCGTTCAATTCGTCCTGACAAGTTCTATCCCCGTCAGGGCTTTCCCCGAGGTGATATTGAGGCACATCCTAGACCGAGGGTTTGCAAGATTACAAGTTAATGAGAGGGTTTTGGGAGCGTAAAGAGACCTTTTAGGGACGCCCCTACTTGAGCTTTCCGCCACCCTTGACGGTCGATAGATCAAGCCCCAATGGGCGCAAAGTCATGGTTGCTCCAGAGCGCGCTGCGGAGCAGAAGGCAGGGTCGGCTACCGGCTTGGTGACCGCAACGAAATCGAGAGAGAGCGAGCGCCCTGAGAGGCCACCGTTGAGGCTTGAGATAAAGAGACCCTGGTAAGAGTTGAGGAGGTTGACGGCGCGGTTGGTCTCAGCCGAAATCACGAGATACCCGCTGAGGTCGCCAAAGAGGCGCTCTGAACCTTCATTGGAGTTGCTTGGCACCCCTTTCTGCATCGCGTCAAAGCGCATTCCGGCGCTGCCACGGACACAGATCATCGTGAATTCGACCTCAGGGTCATCCTGAGAGGCGAAGATATGGGGCAAGAAGTAGGAGGTGGCGCGAGGATCTATTGCACCGGAAGGCGGAACGCGCACTGTGTACTTGGGCTGAATCGCCAATGGCTCTGCCGCAACCTCTGCCGTCACGCTCTCCCCGGATTCAGGAAGCGGCTCTGGGCTCGATGGCGTCATAGGTGGACGCGAAATAAGAGGCTCAGGGTTTTGAGATGGGGATGCTGTTGGAGAAGCGGTCGGAGTCTCCGGAATAGTGATTGTCGTTGTTGTTGACTCCACCGTTTGAACGACCGGCTCGAGCATGGCCGGGTCGGTAGAGAGCTCATCTGCCAGCGTCGGCGCAATCGTCGAGATCACTGCCCCAAAGAGAGTAAGAGCCAGAAGACGTGAGAGTAATTTGACGGAGCGCTTTTCGGAGCGCCAATAGCTAAAGAAGCGGTCTTTCAACCGATAAATCAGCTCATCAAATGACATGGGGAAAATATACCTTCCTCAACTCGCTTCGGTCTAACCCTAAGAGCGCTCTACCCGAGCGCGCCTGGCACGTAGACCAGTCCAAGTGCACGCATCGCCTTCTCGGTGCTCTCTTTAAGGGCCTGATCGCCAGCGCGATTGGCGTAATACATGGCGAAGGAAAGGGTTTCTGAGCGGGCCGGCGCCAACTCAGTGAGTCGATACACCAATTGGCGCAAATTCGTCATTTCACCAGAATTTACGACTGTTCGAGTCAGCTCAATCTGCGCTGAAACACATCGAGGATGCACCTCAATTTCATCAAGGGCCAATTGGAAAGCAGATTCGGCACTAACACTCTTTTGAACTAAGAGCTTTGCATCAAAGTACATGAAACAAGGGAGCACAGAGGTGTGGGTGAATTTAACTGGCTCACCTTTTTTCAGCGCGTAATTCTCAACGTTAGAGATGTAATTCATCTGCGCTTGCGCAAAGAGTGTTGCCACGATTGCTAATACGGCAGCGCCAGATATTGCGCAGACCCGAATAGAACTTGGTGCCAAAGATTTCCAAACTGGTAAACGATATGCCTGACCGATTAAGAATCCGCAGACTGCCCAGAAGAGATATTTGTGAGTCAAAGTAAATGGACTCACAAAGGAGTTGGTCAAATAAACAAAGATGTAAAGTCCAATTACGTAGAGCGCCTTGCGATTAACTTTCTCGGAATCCCAGAGAATAAAGATTGATCGAATAACAAGTGCTAACAAGAATAAGAAAGCCAAGGTGCCGAAGATTCCGACGGTCGCCAAAGTTTGTACTGATGCAGAGTGCGCATCGTTACTGAGAATGTTGGAGTACTTCTGCACATCTTCTAGGGTTCGATATTGCTCGTAATTATTTCCATATTGATCCGGTCCGACACCGATGAAGGGGTGATCAAAGAACTGACGCATTCCAGCTAACCAAAAGTTGGAGCGAATCTTTACCTGAACATCATTGCCGAGTACTGGAACAAAATCACCCAAGAAAGGCATGAGGAAAATAAACTCTGCCCAGATAATCAATCCAAATGTTCCGAGGAATGTGCGCACATTCAAAGTCAATGAACGACGGGGAATGAATTTTCTTACTGCAAAAATGAGTAGACCGAGGGCTGTAAAGGCGATATCTAAATACCCTTGTAGCGGTCCAGCGAGGCGAAGCGCATATATATTGACAAGTGCCGCAACCACGAGAGCGATGCGAAGTTTCTTTCCGCTTTCCAGCCAGAGCAAAGCTAGCAACGGCAGAGATGTGCCCACGAATGCGGCGAAGAAGTCGAGATTTCCTAAAGTGGCCGTCATTCCGTGGTCACCTGGGAGTTCGATCAATTTAAAGTGCTGAGCAATACCGATCAGAACCACAATTTCGATTGCGGCGATATAGAACTTGAGTAATGAGATAAAGGCTTCATACTTGAATTGAGTATGAAAGATAGAAACTGCAAGGAGCGCAAAAGTGCTGGCAACACCAACAAATCTTCCGGCATCTCCGATTACCGATCCCATTACATCGCCACTCAACATCATCGAGGTAAGTTGTGAGATGACAAGCGCTAGCGCCCCGTAACTCACCAACTTAGGGAAACGGAATCGGTGTGACTTAACGGCAATATATATTAAGTAACAGGTTGCAATAAGAACGAGATTGAGAAACTGAACTGGCGCATTCTTATCGAAGATATATCGAAAAAGCGGATCCGGGATATGAAGAACGGTCAGTGCGAGGTATGCAATACCTGCAAAGAGGATAGTTTTCTTTTGTGCGAGCACTGAAGACACACCTTTAATCTTCTAATTGGCGAATCAACTTGAACTCTCCCCCGCCAAGTTGACCTTGGTCGCGGTACATTTCAAGTTTTGCTCGGGTATCGGCAATATCAAGGTTGCGCATTGTTAACTGACCGATGCGATCGGTAGGACCAAATGCCGCATCTTCGGTGCGCTCCATCGACAACTTATCTGGGTGATAACTCAGCGCCGGACCAGTTGTATTGATAACTGAGTAATCATCGCCACGGCGTAGACGTAGTGTGACCTCACCAGTAATTGCAGATGCAACCCAACGAGTTAAGGATTCGCGTAGCATCAAACTCTGCGGATCCAACCAGCGACCTTCATAGAGCAAACGTCCAAGGCGGCGGCCTTCAGCGTGATAATTGGCGATGGTGTCCTCGTTGTGAATTGCGCTCACCAGACGTTCGTACGCAATAAAGAGAAGAGCCATTCCTGGCGCTTCATAGATTCCGCGAGATTTTGCTTCAATGATCCGGTTTTCAATCTGATCTGCCATACCGAGACCATGGCGACCACCGATTGCATTTGCTTCCTGCATGAGAGCAACTACGTCAGAGAATTCTTTACCGTTGATGGCGACTGGTCGTCCTTGAACGAATTGAATTCGAACGTCCTCAGAAGGGATATTTACTGAAGGATCCCAAAACTTCACGCCCATGATTGGTGTGACAATTTCGATTGATGCATCGAGCTGCTCGAGGTTCTTTGCCTCATGAGTTGCGCCAAGAATATTTGCATCAGTTGAGTAAGCCTTCTCGACGCTATCGCGATACGGGAAATTGTGCGCAACCAACCACTCTGACATCTCTTTACGTCCGCCGAGCTCGCGAACGAAATCTTCATCAAGCCATGGCTTATAAATTCTCAAATTTGGATTTGCCAGGAGTCCATAACGATAGAAGCGTTCAATATCGTTTCCCTTATAGGTTGAGCCATCTCCCCAAATTTCAACGTTGTCATTGAGCATCGCCCGGACCAGCAAAGTACCTGTCACTGCGCGACCAAGTGGAGTGGTATTGAAATATTGCTTTCCGCCAGATCGGATATGGAAAGCTCCGCAGGCAATTGCCGCTAGTCCTTCTTCGACAAGTGGAGTCTTGCAATCAATGAGGCGCGAAATCTCGGCGCCGTACTCTTTTGCACGATCAGGGACGGTCTCAATATTGCTCTCGTCATATTGGCCAAGGTCAGCGGTGTAAGTGCATGGGACTGCGCCTTTGTCGCGCATCCACGCAACAGCCACGGATGTGTCGAGACCGCCTGAAAATGCGATTCCAACTTTTTCACCAACCGGAAGAGATGCAAGTACCTTAGACATGAGATAAGTCTAACGGTTCAATTTTGCCGCAAGAACGGGCGTTACTCCCCATTGCGAGACCATCGCTTCATATCGCTCAACTTCGCCCTTTTCTGCCGCCGCTCCGGTCTTTACCGCTCGAATCATGAGATTTCTCGGGGTGTGCTCGCCACCGATAAATTCAATGGCATCAACTCGATAGCCGCTTAACTTCATCAATTGGATGCGAAGTGAATCGGTAATGAGATCCCCAAGTCGCTCTCGCATGATTCCATGGCGAGTGATGATTGACCATGGCTCGGGAGTGATCTTCATTTGTGCCTGAATATCGTGGTGGCAGCATGGAGCGAAGAGCGTCAATGGAACGTTTCGATTAACCGCCCAAGCGATTGAATCGTCAGTCGCGGTGTCGCACGCATGAAGCGCAATAGCAATATCTGCATCATCTATAGATGTTGCGCCAATCTCTTCGGCGAAGAATGAGATGGTGCGGTCGATCCCAAGCGATGAAGCTATGGCGTTATTTCGATCTCTGGAGGCGGTACGTACATCAATTCCAATTACCTTTGCTGGTATGCCAACACTGGCAAGATATTGATGTGTCGCGAAGGTGAGATAGGCGTGACCACAGCCCAGATCTACTACAACGAGTGGCTTCTCTTCGGTTGGTTGATGTATATGCCCTGCTTCAATTGCATCATTGAGGGTAGGTACAAGTAGCCGTAAAAATTCTTCCACTTGCTTGTACTTATCCATCTTCGAAGACTTGATGTTTCCATCAGCATCAGCGATTCCTACCTCGCGCAAGAATGGGTCGTTAGAGTTCAAGAGACGTTTCTTTGTTCGATCGTGGGTAAGTTCTTGTACGAGCGAATTCTTGCTTCGGGAGAAGAGCGGAGTTCCCTTTTTTGAGATTCGCAGTGAGAGAGTCTCGCCTTCGCACTCCACTAGAAAATTTGCATAACCTGATTGCGCAATTGCTTCAAAGGGCAACTGCGAAGGTGTGAAGTTCTTGGAAGTCATTTGACGACCATCGCTATAGCTCACTTGGATAGAGAGGCCGTCCTTTAATTGAACTGGACGGAGGTCAATTCGTTCGTGGTCAGGCTGCATATTTCGACGGCGACCTGAAAAAACCGCGCGTACAAAATTCTTACCTGTGATTGCTAATTCAATATCTTTGAGTGCGTTGGTTAACTGCTCTTCACTCATAAGGCTAATGGTACTAGCCAGAGAGTTATGACCTAATTGAGTTAGCGATATTGAGTTAGCGATGTCGAGGAATACTGACGGCAATTGCTAAGCCACCTAAGGTGCTCTGACGAAGAGTGAGTTCTCCATCTGCCTTTGAAATGACGCCAGCCATGATGCTCATTCCTAGACCAGAGCCCCCGCTCTCGCGAGAGCGAGATTTATCGAAGCGGGTAAGTGATTGCACCCGCTCTTTATAAGCACTCTCCGGTAGACCGGGGCCACCATCTTCAATAACTAATGAGGCGTTCTTCCCTTGCGCTTTCAGCGTGATTTTTACTGGAGCATCTTCAGGTGTATGGCGAGAAATATTGTTGAGCGCATTTTGGATAAATCTAGAGAAATGATCACGAACCATCTCCACCTCTATTCCAGCAGAGATCTCAATCGAAACTTTTCTCGCTGAGTTAAGAGTCTGAAAATCATCTGCGTGGGCCTTAGTGATCTCTGAAATATCAAATACTTCAACGTCTCGATGGGCGCTTTCGCCGAGTTCTGCCAAGAGAAGCAGATCTCGAATCAATGTCTCCATCCTTCCGATCTCAGTTGTAACACGTGAGAGCGCACGAACTCGATCGCTCTCTTCGGTCAACTGACCTTTACTGAGCATCTCGACATAACCTTTAATTACCGTCAAAGGTGTTCGAAGCTCATGTGAAGCGTCACCAAGGAAAGATTGCATGCGAGCTAGAGCATCTTCATCATCTCGGCGCTTTAACTTTCTGGTGTAGAGAGTTAGGAGCAAAAAGGCAATCAGCGACATCAAGATGGTCGCAACAACAACGGAGAATAGGCTCGCGCGATAACTTGCTAGCGCATCAGCTGAAGATGCGGCGACGACTAAATAGTCACCGCCTGAAATCAGCAGTGAGCGAAAACGATATTCGCTCGCTCCATTTCCAGCGCTCACGGATTTTGTTGCCGCAATTACCTGAGGAAGCGGGATCTCGTCGAAGAGATTGATAGTTGATTGGTTAACCAAAGTATTGGTGCCATCCCGAGAAATCAGGAATAGCGCTTGATCGAGTGAGTAATCCTCAATATGAAAGAGGGCGGCGCTGAGCTCTTCGCCTGGAGAGGCAGCGGCATCCTCAATCGTAAAGTTAATTGACTTATCAATGGTGCTCAGGGAGTTGTTATAACTCTGCTGAGATACGAATGTGCCAAGGGTCGCGGTGAGAATCGTCGTCAGGGCTAGGGTGACGATTCGCAGCCGCGCAGTGGTGGTGAGATTCACTTCTTCTCAAGGAGTAATTGAAAACCTACGCCGCGCACAGTGCGAATACCTTCAAAGCCATCGCGGTGCAATTTCTTTCGTAAGTATGAGATGTATGTATCAACAACTGTTGTTTCGGTCTCAAAGTTGATTCCCCAGACCTCATCGAGAAGGAAGCTCTTACTCAGAACTCTGCCCTTAGACTCAAGAAGCACGTGGAGTAATCTAAATTCGGTAGGTGAGAGGTCAACTGTCTCGCCATTGAAGGTGACGGAATGTGAATCCTCATCCAATGCAATCGGACCACAGGAAAGAGTTGTTGGCACTGATTCGGTAAAGTGAGCACGACGTAAAATTGCACGCACTCGCAAGACTAACTCTTCCAAACCGAATGGCTTCGTGACGTAATCGTCTGCGCCAAGAGTTAATCCTCGCGTGATATCTGCTCGGTCACCTCGCGCGCTCAACATGAGCGCTGGAGTGTTATCGCCATTACCTCGTATCCGCTCAATGAATTCGAAGCCATCCATCATTGGCATATTGATATCAACGATCAGCAAATCTGGCTTGGTCGTGCGAAGTAAAGTCTGGGCCACCATGGCATCAGCGGCGGTCAGAGTTTCAAAACCTGCCAACTTAAGGGCATCGGAGAGAAGTTCACGGACGCCGGCCTCGTCATCGATGATCATGATTAGTTGTGCCATGGCTCAACTGTGCCATGGCAGCAAGGAGTCCGCCACCACCCGCAAGAATTCTCAAGAAAAGTTGGGCTGTTAAAGCGCGTTTCACAGAGACTTCACATGAACCTCGTTCACACTAAGGGCATGAGAAAAGTCGCCGTAATTGCAGTTACATCTGCCGCGCTCTTCTCCCCTGCTCTCGTTGCGCCTATGTCGAGCGCCGATACCAGCCCGACCCCGGCTCCAACATCATCTCCTCTCACTCCTTTCGAGCAATATCGGATTGATCGCGAAAACTATTTTGCTGCGATGAAAGAGTTGACTGCAAACTTTAAGAGCGCATGCGATCGAGCAAATGCCACGTATGCATCTGCCATTGCTGTTGCTAAGAGTAAAGATCAAAAACGTGCAGCCCGACTAGCTCGCGAGAGCGCAATCACTGCCGCTGCAATCGAATTCGAAAGTGCAAAGAATAATTTAGGCCCTATGCCAGTCGAGCCAGCGCGAAGCGCAAAATCACCTGCTAAAAATAAAACAAAATCTCGTAATTAATCTGCAAGCGGCATGGTGCGAATAGTTTCGCGCTTATGGTCTTTCTCTCGCTCGTGAAATTTTCTAATTTGAAGTTCGATGCTCTTAATCGCCACATCAAATGCAGCTAGGTCATTAAATTCGGTTGCTTCAGCACGTAGCGAAGGACCGGACCCGTGAGAAGTGATTACCACTCGGTGTGAATGCTTACCCTGATGAGGGTTGGGCTCATGAGTTACTTCAACATCAACGCGATCGATAACAACGCTGAAGCGTTCCATTGAATGAAGTTTCTCTTCTGCAATCTCTTTAAAGTCACTTGCAAGTGCTGCGTGGCGAGTATGAATATTGATTTTCACATCTTAAGGATGGCACTTATGAGAAGAGAATGTAAGAGGAAAGGCGGAGTTTCTTAGAGCGAAAGTAAGGCCGCAAGAAGCAGAGTTCCGATGAGTGCCAGCCCGATTGACTGAGCCACAATTAAGAGAGCTTGACGGCGATCGGCTGCAATCTCTTCTTTCGAGAGCACCTTTGACATCTTGCCAAGTTCGGCAAAGTTAAAGGTGCCAAGTAATCCAAAGGCGAAACAAAATTTCTTTCGGGACTGCACAAACCCCACAGCTGCTAGCAGTGCCGGCCCAAAAGCAAGGGCGGCGGATGAAGCAGCGCTTCCTGAAATCAATAAATAGCCACCAAGTGCAAGAAAAAATACGGTACCGAGTTGTGCAACTTTCTTACGTCGCGCTACCTCAGGTCCTCCGATGTTGCAGACTCCTGGCTGGTACTCACCGAGAGCCACTTATGCATCCTCAAATTCATCTTCATCAATCCAGGCATCAGACTCTGAATCTTCTTGCTTCTCAACCCAACTCAAGAATGAGGCAACAGCTTTAAAAGCTAAGAGCGTCACTGTAATTGCTGCGAATAGTCGACGTAGCGCTTTCATGCCCTAAAAATACTCCTCCTTTGAGCGCTTTGCGCGTTCAAATCGAGGTAAGTTCTATATCAATTTAGATTGCTTGAAGAGCTGATGAAATATCTTCCCAGATATCGTCAATATGTTCGCAGCCCACAGAAAGGCGAATGAGGTTCTCTGGAACGCTCTCGCTCTCTGCTGGCCAACGGCGACGTCGTTCCCAAGTGCTTTCGACTCCCCCAAGGCTTGTTGCATTAGCAATCAGATGCGAAGCGGCGCATACGCGATCCGTTGCCTGCGCATCGCCTGCAATTTCAAAGGAGATGATTGCTCCAAAACCTGGGTAGCGAACCTTTGTTATTTTTGGATGGGACTTTAGCTTCTCGACCAATCCCCGAGCATTGCTTTCGGCTGCTCGGAAGCGAAGCGGGAAGGTACGAATTCCGCGGAGGGCAAGCCATGCTTCAAAGGGTCCAGGAATTGCTCCGAGTAGAGATCGAGCCTCTTGCAGGCGATTGTGAAGTGCAGGATCTTTGACGGTAAGTGAGCCGAGAATGACATCGCTATGGCCAGAGAGATACTTGGTTACAGAATTCATCGAGATATCTGCGCCAAGCTGGAGTGGCAGCTGATTGAGCGGTGTCGCAAATGTGTTATCAACGGCAACACCCATGTTGCGTTTCTTCGCTTCACCGATAATGAGTGACATCTCTGCAATTTCAAGTCCTGGATTTGTTGGTGATTCAATCCAAAGAAATGCAGCACCAATTAAAGCTTCAAAAACATCTTTAGTATTTGCAATATCAACAAAGCGGACGTCGAATCGACCTTGTTCGTGATATTTCTTTAAAAGCGCCATCGTTCCGCTATAGCCCTGATCTGATGCAACAATCGGTGCGCCATGTGGGAGCAATGAGAAAACTGCAGAAATTGCGGCCATGCCCGATGAGAAGGTGAGCGTTGATTCGCCTTCCTCCAGTGCGGTAATTGTCGATTCGAGCGCTTGCCAGGTTTCATTTCCGAATCGACCATAACCGAGCGCTCCACCTGCAGTGAAGGTTGAGTTGAGTGAGATGCCGGTGTTAAGACCGGCGCCTGGTACTACCTCTGGACGGCCGGATGTGATTGCGACTGTCTCGGGACGATTGTGATCCATGAGGTAAGGGTAAGGCTTAGTGAAGTGTTTTCGCCGCCCGATTGATTGCCTCTTCAATAATCTCTGGCGAGGTAGCGAAATTAAGGCGCAAGAAGTTCGACCACTGATCGCCAAATCGCACTCCCGGCTGAAATGCCACGCGACCTTGCTCGAGGAAGTGCGTAGCTGGCTCTAACTCCAACTTGTATTCGCTGAAATCAATCCACGAAAGGTATGAACAGTGAGGAATATGGCTCTTCGCCAGCGGTAATTTCTCTTTCACCAATTGATCGACCAGTTTTCGATTGTGGTCGAGTTGAGCCATCAACTTATTGAGCCATGGCTCACCCTCACGAAATGCTGCAACCGAGGCGAATGCGCCCAAGAGCGATGCGCGGTAATGGGTTGCTGGTGCAATTTCGTTGAGGCGTTCGAACATTGCGGCATCTTGTGTGACGATGATGGCGCATTTAAGGCCTGCGATATTCCAGCCTTTACTGGAAGAGGTCACAGTCACAGACACAGCACGTGCTTCGTCGCTGAGTGAGAGGATTGGGATGAACTTCTGCTCACTAAATGTCAGAGGTGAGTGAATCTCATCGCTAATGATTACAACATTATGTGCATGAGCAAGCTTCACTAAACGTTCGAGTTCGTCGCGCATATATACCCGACCAAGCGGATTATGCGGGTTGCTAATTAAGTGAACCTTCAACCCAGATTGATATGCCTTCTCAATTCCATCCCAATCTAGATGCCAATATGAACCATTCACTTCGTTCTCTGATCGAGTGAGCGGCACATCAATGGAATCAAGATGGGTCTCCCGGCTCCAAGTCCAGAAATTTGGATAGACCGGGGAGTTAATTAATATCTTGTCGCCTGGTTTTGTGATGACTCGTAGCGTCTCGACAATTCCGACCCCTACATCTGCAGCGACTCGCACTTGGAGTGGATCAGGAGTCCACCCATCTCGACGTGTGGAGAATTCAGAGAAAGCCTCTCCTAGTTCTGGAATGTTTCCTAGATAACCGAGGTCGGACTTATTGATCATCTCAATGATGGTGCGGCGAATTGGCTCTGCTACCGGAAAATCCATCTCCGCTACTGGCAGCGGTAGGACGTCAGAGGGAAAACCTCTCCACTTCTCGCTTTTGTGTGTCTGTAGTTCTGCAAGGGACACGAAGTGAAAATCGCTCATGATGTGAAGTATTGCACTTAGTGAAACGAAACTCAATGATTGCCCCGTGAGCAATATTTTGATTACAGAAAAAGAGATGAAAAAAATTGTTAAAGAAGTCAGCGCAGTTGACAAAAAATTTGCTGCGGTGATTGCATCTCACCCCCTCTGTACGATAGGGCGAAATCCAAAGCCTGTCACGCACTTCGAAGCGCTCGTTGAATCAGTGATCTCTCAGCAATTAGCAGTCAAAGCGGCTGACACTATCTTTGGCCGAGTGAAACAGGCGGCTGGCGGTCGCATTGTCCCTGCACGAATAGCGAAGGTGAGCGAATCTGATTTTCGAGAAGCTGGAGTCTCGGGCGCGAAGTTTAAAACGATACAAGGATTAGCAGATGCTGCCCTGAGTAAGCGAATCAATATCAATAAACTTCATGAGATTGATAGTGATGAGGAGATTTTCAACCAACTCACTAGCTTGTGGGGTATCGGGCCGTGGACAGTGGATATGTTTATGATGTTTCAATTGGGTCGTCTCGATATTTGGCCTACTGGAGATCTCGGGGTACGGCGCGGATGGGAAAAAATTTATTCGCTGAAGGAAGAGATCACACCTCAAGCTTTAGAAGTAAAAGGTGAGAAGTTCCGCCCTTATCGCAGCGTGACTGCCTGGTATTGCTGGCGAGCCATCTCTTAGCGTCAGAAATTACATGTGTGGAAATGCAACGCCAGTACTGGAGTGACAGTCATAACCATTGGGATTCTTCTCCAAATAGCGCTGGTGATACTCCTCTGCCGCATAGAAAGTGACGCCACTCGCATCAAGAATTTCAGTAACAATTTCGCCAATCCCTTCAGCGCTCAAAGCGCTCTGGTAGAGATCGCGGGTAGCGTGCGCTGTGCTTGCCTGTTCGGATGAGGTGTAATAAATGGAGCTGCGGTACTGCGTTCCGATATCTCCACCTTGCTGGTTGAGTGAAGTTGGGTCATGCATGACCCAGAACTCTTCGCAGAGACGTTGATATGAAATCAGCGTTGGATCAAAGTTGACTTCAACCATTTCGGCATGGCCGGTCTTTCCAGTGCACACATCTTCATATGTTGGATTGAGTGAAGTTCCACCCATATAGCCCACTCGTGTTGAAATAACACCAGGGAGATTCCAAAATCTGCGCTCGGCTCCCCAGAAACAACCGGTAGCGAAGAATGCTGTCGAAAATTCAGAAGTGCTCATAGTCGGTTAATCTATCCTCTGGGTCGCATATCTGCAGGCCCCCGTAGCTCAGGGGATAGAGCACTGCCCTCCGGAGGCAGGAGCACAGGTTCGAATCCTGTCGGGGGCACAGTTTTATTGAATTTTCTATTGATTTTATGGAAGATTTTCTGCCAGCGCGAGATAAATCACCTCTTATTCGAAATGTTTTTCCCGTACATCCTTGTTTAACTCCGCTCGAGCAGGGAGAATTGCACACTCACGCATAGTGAGAATCGCCGATCTAACCGTAAAGGAGCTTCCCCGTGGATTGGAGACATCAATCAGCCTGCCGTGATGAAGATCCAGAACTCTTCTTCCCGGTTGGAAATACTGGCCCTGCCATCACTCAAATTGAAGAGGCGAAGAAGGTCTGCAATCGCTGTATCGTCAAAGATGCTTGCTTGGCCTGGGCTCTTGAATCCGGACAGGATGCAGGCGTATGGGGCGGTCTCTCAGAGGATGAGCGTCGCGCACTCAAGCGTCGCGCAGCTCGTAACCGTGCTCGCCTGATGGATAACGGACTTAACTAACCGGAAATTCGAGCTCTGCTCGCGTCTCATCTTCATTAGAAGTCAATGTAAGGGTGCCCCTTAATTCATTCTCAGTCAGCGTTCGAACAATTTGAAGTCCAAGGTTTGATGAACCCGCCAAGGTGAACCCTTCAGGCAATCCAACTCCATCATCGGTAATAGTCACCAATACCTTTTTGGCTTGTCGTTCAATCGTGATATCAAGTTTGCTGCCCTGGCTCTCTAACCCGTGCTCGAGTGCGTTGTAAATCAACTCGGTGATCACCAATGCGAGTGGCGTTGCGATGCGGGATTCAAGTGAACCGACCGAACCAGTGCGACCAATATTAAGTTCGCTCATCCGAGGCGTGAGTTCGAGAGCGTGCGCCACAAGGCGATCGAGTACTTCATCGAATTCAACTGAAGAATCTGCGCTACTCGAAAGAGTTTCGTGCACCAGAGCAATCGAGGCGATTCGACGTACCGCTTCGTGAAGTGCCTGGCTAGCACTCGGATCTTCGATACGACGTGCCTGCAATCGCAAGAGCGCCGAAACGGTCTGCAAATTATTCTTTACTCGATGGTGAATCTCGCGAATAGTCGCATCTTTGGTGACCAATTGACGTTCGCGGCGGCGTAGTTCGGTGACGTTATTGAGAAGCACAATTGCTCCTACGCGATTGGCTCCAGCGATAATCGGTAAAACAATAAGATCGATAACTCCGCCAATATTTTCAACTTCTACGCGGCGAAGTGCTCGTCCGCTCAAGCTAGTGATCAGCGCTTCTTCACTTGCATCGATCTTTTCGCGAGATACGCTCTCTGCAATATCTCCCAGTGAATATCCCTCTAATTCATTGCTCCAACCCATTCTGCTAAATGCAGAACGTGCATTAGGACTTGCATAGCTAACCGTTCCATTGACATCAAGTCGTACTAAGCCATCACCTACACGTGGAGTGGGATCAAATAAGGTGCCAGCATTCTGATAAGGAAAATTTCCTTCAGCGACCATTCGATAAAGTTCGTGCGCAATCTCACGGTAATTGAGTTCGAGTCGAGAAGGTTGGCGCATTAAGTCCGCGTTGCGGTGGCGAGAAATAACGGCAATCACTTTTTCGCCCATAGTTACTGGGATGGTTTCTTCTTTTACCATCACATCCCCGAGCAGCTCAGGCTCGGTATCTCTCACAATCTCTGCGTGTGAAAGTGCTTGGTCGATATAGAAGCGTTGGCCCCATGCGATTTCTTCACCAATCACATCGTTTGCAAAGACAGTTGCTGCTGTAGTGGGACGAATATGCGCTACTGCGATATATCCGGTTGGCCAACTCGTGTCATCTTTACGTAGTGGAATCCAGAGAATCAAATCCGCAAAGGAGAGATCAGATAGCAGTTGCCAATCCGCTACGAGTTCGCGAAGTTTGTGGATCTCGTCAGCCGAATAAGGTGCGCGACCTTCAATATATTCTTCGATGGATGCCATCGGAATTTACCGTTGCATCCATTCAGAGATCATGGCTTCAACTTCTTGCGGGGCAAACCAAGTAAGGTCTTCGGGTTCATCGCCGACTAAGAAGATTGCTTCAACCATCGACCATAGAAGTGGTGCATTGAGATTTGCTGAGACTTCATCAAATGCACCCATCAGCTCTTCAGGAATTTCGAATGCAATCACTATCGGAGCACCAGAGCTATCATCGGTAAGCTCTAAAGAATCCTCCGCCGCTAATAGTGAGAGGGAGAACTCAATCTCTTCCTCATCCATCTCTGGATGGGTTGCTGAATAAATCGGTGTTGGTGCATAGACCTCAGTAATGTCTAATGTCTTCTCCGCCAAGAACTCTTGCAGTTCATCGGCAGTTGAAGCTAGGTATACGCGCATGTGAGAAGAATATATGCTTGAATGAAACTATCTCTCGCGTTCGAGCGCCTGACGATGAAGCTGTGATATTTCGTGTGCGAGAACACTTTTTGGGGCGATTGCCGCGACCGGTACCCGCTCAATCCTTGCTCTCGATAGGTTTCTTACATCTCTGGTGAGGAGATAGAGACCTCCGCTCAGGCAGGATCTGGCGCTATCCAAGAAATGACGACGCTCTCTCGTTGATTGTGGCGATTGCGCGATAAATACAGAAGTCATGAGATCAGACACGGCCAGAGTCTTTAGCTCTTTAATTTTCTCCTTCACCTGCAAAATTGAGGGTTCCTCGCCACGTGCTAGGAGATAGAGATTATCTACGGATTCAAGCGACCATCTAACGAGTGACTCATGAAGGCGTTGACCAGAGATAACCTCCTTCGCTACCGGAGTTCGGCCAAGATCGATAATTACATGATCAAAAAGATTCGCCTCCTGCGCTACTACTGCGCAGAGCGAGAAATCGGAAATTTCACCGATAGCGAATCCAAAGGAAGTCGGGGCAATCGTGCGATTGATCCGCTGAATCTCAAAGAATCGAGAGAGAAATGGGTTAGGTGTATTGAAATCTAGGAGCAAAGTTTTACTGCCCGATTGCGCGCTCTCATATGCGAGATTGATTGCTACCGTCGAACCGCCAATGCCTGACTCTACAGTTGTAATTACTGAGACCTTTGTTGCGATCGGCGGAATTGAAGTTGGGTGTTGTGCTGAATTCTGGGTGAGATTTCGTAGATCAGAGTGAAGTTCATGCTCCCCTGTTGTCTTTGTGACCCAGATAATTCTCCGCTCATATCTTGCCGTTCTTGAGAGAAAATCTTCAGCCCCGATAAGAATCGCCTCTGGATGAGATCGCAGAACTCGCTCAAGTTCTTCGTTACTGGTTGCACGGTAAATGAGCTCCCATCCCACACGGTGAAGTGACTCGGCAACCATATTCTCTAGAGCGATATCTCTAATCGCTGTGATGGCCTGATTCTGAGCGTTATCCACTAGTGGCAACAATTACTAAGCGCCCGCTCGTTGTCGCAGCGAGGAGGGTGGGAATCTGATTGCGATCTAATGAAATCGTCACTGAAAGATCACCGCTGAAATTACCTTTTCTTCCCTCGATTGATTGAAGAAAGACAGATGAGATGACGAGTTGCGGGTCAATTGCTTCTTCACCGTTTCTGGCATCATGGAGCTGATAAATGGTGACTCGATCTCCCGAAACGACAGATGTCGGTATATCTACTGAGCGAATTGAAAGCGAGATGTTCTCGGTGCTGAGTTGATCTTTGTTATTCGTTAATGCGTTCCTCTGAAGAAGTTCACCGATACCAAAGGGCCGCTTTGTGATAACCCCAATCGGATTGATATTGCCTTCCACATACCCTTCTGTTGCACGTGAGAGTTTCATTCGGCTGATTTCAACATCTTCGCGCGTGATTGCTGCCCCTTTTGGTAGCGGAGATGTAACGATCCAATAGGCGCTGCCTTGATGAGATAAGAAAGCAAAGGCAAATGAAGTTGTGATCGATGCGAAGAAAAGTGTGATGGCAACTGCCATTCTCTTCTGTGATTTCTTTCCGGTTTCTATAGGCATTCGTGGAAAATACATGGACTTGGCACGATGGCCGATATTTCTCCACAGTCGTACAAAAGTATGAGAAAGAAATATCTTTCTCGATGATGTGTGGTTAAGCCTTCAATCTCCATTATTCGCTGATGAAAATAGCCGATGGTAAAGAAGTACTTACTCTTATCTCTAGTACAACCCCCAGAGAGCTCTGGTCGCATCCCACTCTTGATCTCTTTCCGCCGCTTGGGGAGATTTACCAACCACAACAAGCCCTCCTCTTTACAACCCCTTCTTTCTTTGGCGATAGTTTCGACGATGATGATCATCCGCAGCCGACCTCAACCTCGCAACTTCCTGATATTCGTCTCTGGACAATGTCGCTTGCGGTCAGCGCGCTCGAGGTCTTTGCTGGGCGCAGAAATCCTGCACAACTTGCGGTGCGGCTCCATCGGGTTATTTACTCCGAACTCTTAATCTCTGCAGGCTTAGCGAAAGAGATTGGCAAGGTGGTAAAGATTCATCAAGACTCTCCATTAGATGGAATTGTCGAATCTTCCTTGACTGTTAAATTCACGGACCGAATGCGCGCAATGGTGATACGGGCAGAAGGAATCAATGGAAAGTGGCTCTGTACTGCGCTCGAATTACTGTGAGAGATTTAAGCGGCGCCGTGGCAACGCTTGAATTTCTTTCCAGAACCGCAAGGGCAAGGACTGTTACGAGAGACGTCTCCTGAAGTAACCACACCGTTTTCATCGGCAGCTGTGTACTGGAGTGGAGTCACTTGAGCTGGCTTGTTAGAAATGCCCTTTGCTTCAATCCCACTTCCATCACCTTCGACGGTTACTTCGACATTGAAGACGAGGCTAGCAAGCTCTTCCTTAATCGCATCCATCATCGCGGCAAAGAGCTCATAGCCCTCACGCTGATATTCAACCAGTGGATCGCGTTGTGCCATCGCGCGAAGACCAATTCCCTCTTGTAGGTAATCCATCTCGTAAAGATGTTCGCGCCATTTACGATCAAGAACAGAGAGCAAGACTTTACGCTCGAGTTCGCGAAGGACTTCAGAGCCAAGTTCTGCTTCGCGGGCTGCATATGCCGCTTGTGCATCTTCGAGAATCTTCGCCTCAAGGAACTCAGCATCAAGCGCATCTGCGCCGCCAATTTCAGCTAATAGCTCTTCTGCGGTAAATGAGATTGGGTAAATTAATTTGAGTGCGGTCCATAGGTCAGCAAGATTCCAATCTTCGCTATATCCCTCTGCCGTTGCAGCGCGAACATAGGCAGAGACTGTCTCGCCCACAAAGTCCTGAACCTGATCGCCAATGTCCTTTCCTTCAAGAACAAGGCGGCGCTCACTATAAATTACAAGGCGCTGACGATTCATGACATCGTCGTATTTAAGAACATTCTTACGAAGCTCAAAGTTCTGAGCTTCAACTTGTGTCTGAGCTGACTTGATTGCGTTAGAGACCATCTTTGATTCGATTGGTTCATCCTCTGGTAGTCCTGCTGCAAGAAGGAATCGCTCGACTAGCGCAGAATTAAATCGACGCATTAACTCATCTTGAAGTGAGAGGTAGAAGCGTGATTCTCCTGGATCGCCTTGACGTCCTGATCGACCACGAAGCTGGTTATCAATACGACGAGATTCATGGCGCTCTGTTCCAAGAACGTAAAGGCCACCGAGAGCAATCACTTCTGCATGTTCAGTCTCGACTGCAGCCTTCTGCTTAGCAATCTCTGCCGGCCATCCAGCTTCGTACTCAGTTGGATTATCAACTGGCGATATACCTCGACGTTGGAGTTCGAAGTCAGCCATAAACTCTGGATTTCCACCGAGCATGATGTCGGTACCACGTCCTGCCATATTCGTTGCAACAGTGACTGCGCCCTTCACACCAGCACGGGCAACGATTGCTGCTTCACGCTCGTGATGCTTTGCGTTGAGAACCTCATGAGGAACTCCCGCTCTCTTCAACATCGCTGAAAGCTCTTCTGACTTTTCAACAGAGACCGTACCAACAAGAACTGGCTGGCCTTTGCGGTGGCGTTCGACAATATCTCGCACGACAGCGTTGAACTTTCCAAGCTCAGATTTATAGACAAGGTCTGGCTGATCGATACGCTGCATCTCGCGGTTTGTTGGGATCGGAACCACGCCGAGCTTGTAGATCTGATGGAACTCAGCCGCCTCTGTCATTGCGGTACCAGTCATACCTGAAATGGTTTGGTAGAGGCGGAAGTAGTTCTGCAAGGTGATTGTCGCGAGAGTCTGGTTCTCATCCTTAATCTCAATTCGCTCTTTTGCTTCGAGCGCCTGATGCAGGCCTTCGCTATAGCGACGTCCAGCCAACATGCGGCCGGTGTGCTCATCAACAATCAAGAGCTCGCCATTCATCACTACATAATCTTTATCTCGCTTGAAGAGCTCCTTGGCACGCACTGCATTATTGAGATAGCCAATGAGTGTTGTGTTCGCCGCCTCATAGAGATTTTCGATTCCAAGAAGTTCTTCTACTTTGCTGACGCCATCCTCAAGGATGCCAATCGTCTTCTTCTTTTCATCTACTTCATAGTGAATATCGCGATTTAATTTCGAAACAATATTTGCAAATTCAACGTACCACTTTGTTGCCTTATCGGCAGGGCCGCTAATAATCAACGGCGTACGTGCTTCATCGATCAAGATTGAGTCAACTTCGTCAACAACTGCGAAGAAGTGTTCGCGCTGAACGCAATCTTCGATAGACCAAGCCATGTTGTCGCGAAGATAGTCAAAACCGAATTCATTATTTGTGCCGTATGTGATGTCACATGCATAAGCTGCACGACGTTCTGCCGGAGACATGTTGTTGAGGATGACACCAACGGTGAGACCCAAGAAGCGATGGATGCGACCCATCCATTCACTATCGCGCTCTGCTAAGTAATCGTTAACGGTAACAACGTGAACGCCTTTTCCGGCAAGCGCATTGAGGTAGGAAGGAAGGGTTGCGACCAGAGTTTTTCCTTCACCTGTTCGCATCTCGGCAATATTTCCTAGGTGGAGGGCAGCACCACCCATTAATTGAACGTCATAATGGCGCTGACCTAGTGTGCGCTTTGCAGCTTCGCGAACAACCGCGAAAGCCTCGGGCAAGAGATCATCCAATGTCTCGCCATCGGCTAAACGTCGCTTGAATTCAAGGGTCTTTGCCTGCAGCGCCTCATCGGTGAGCGGCGAGGTTGTTGCTTCAAATGAGTTGACCTTATCGACGATTTTTGCGAGATCGCGGAGAATCTTTCCTTCGCCGGCGCGCATGATTCGGTCTAGAAGCTTTGACATGGAACAACCTTTCGGATTGAGAGCGTTATCTTACTGGCTGAGCAATAGCGGCTGTTACGGCCCCAATTACCTCAATTCCCGCATATCTCAGGGCGCGTACCGCCTCAGAGAGGGTTGCACCGGTCGTTACGAGGTCATCGACCACGAGGACTTTTCCAAGCCCATGTGGATTACCCGATACAACCATTGAGCCACGGAGATTATTCCAACGTTGCTGCGCGCTCAGTTCGCTCTGATCTCGCACTGTTCGAGAGTGACTCAAGATGGGCGCAACGCGATGTCCGGATTCAAGTGACACGAGGTGGGCAATCTCTTCCATGAATTGTCGTCCTCGCTTACGAGCTGCGCCCTTGCGAGATGGAATTGGAATCAACGAGTCAATCCACTCTTCCCTGAGCCATTCGAATAAAGAATGTGAGATAGCACCAGCAACAAGGGCGTCAGCGTTTTTCATGCTCGACTCTTTTGCGGCAAGCAATATTTTGGTCGCTACATCCGAGTATTGAATTGACGAGTAAATATATATTTTTTCTGGCCGTTCATAGGTGCTCCGATAAAGCTTATGGCTCCAGAAAATCCTGCAATCCGAACAGATTGAGTCACCTAATGTCTTGCAAGAAATACATCGGCTAGGAAAAATTAATTGAGAGAATGTAGCGAAGATTTGCATCGATACATGATTCCCGAAATCAGCTGCAAAATTATTGTAGGAAGGTGTCCTCGTGGAAATCTTCTGGAGTTGGCTTTATTGGTCGACTCTCAATTGCCTCGCCGGCTCTGCGTGGAAGAGTGAGCACGAAATGCGCTCCCTTTCCAGGACGACCCCATGCGTCAAGTTCGCCATTGTGAAGTCTGGCATCTTCAAGAGCGATCGAAAGTCCTAAACCGGTTCCACCACGAACCCGCGCACGTGATGGATCTGCGCGCCAGAAGCGGTCAAATACTCGAATTAAAGAAGATTCATCAAGGCCCGTTCCGTAATCACGAACTCCCACAGCAACTTCACTTTCGGTGGTCGCGATGCGAATTTCGATCGGTGTTCCATCGCAATGATCGAGCGCATTCGATAGTAAATTGCGCATGATGCGTTCGACTCTACGCATATCCGCTCGCACTGTTACGACCGAATTATCTGATTTCGTGGAAACTCCTGACGTTTTCTCATCTCCGTCAACTCCAAGATCTGCTACGCATCGCTTAATCAGCGAAATGAGGTCAAAATCGGTTGGTTCCAGCACGGCTACTTCAGCGTCGAAGCGACTTACTTCAAGCAGGTCTTCCAAGAGGCGTTCAAATCGATCAAGTTGCGCAACTAGTAATTCAGCGCTTCGGCCAACTGGAGCTTCAAAAGTCGTTCGCTGGTTATAGATAACTTCGGATGCCATTCGCAGAGTTGTGAGTGGGGTACGAAGTTCGTGTGAAACGTCCGATACAAAACGCTGCTGCACTCGGGAAAGGTTCTCCAGGCGCGAAATCTGTTGCTCAATGGAGGCCGCCATATCGTTAAACGAGACGGCGAGGGTTGCTAATTCATCTTTTGATGTAATAGGAAGACGGAGATCGAAATCTCCTTGGGTAAATTGCTTTGCAACCGAAGCTGCTTCGCGAACAGGTCGAACGACTTGGCGAACCACTAGCCAGGTAATCAATGCAATTAAGAAAATTAGCGCAAAACCAGTGACGAGAAGTGAGTTTTGAATGAGAGAAATTGTCTCTGCTTGTTGTTCTAGTGAGAAGACCACGTACATCTCATATCGGCCACCGCCTGGGATATCAATTCTATTTCCGACAAAAAGTGCATCACGAGTTGCCCCAGATAGATATTTCACATCGCCGTACTCGTATTCGAGGTCAGAACTCTTAAGAATCTTCTGTCGCACACCAGTTGGTACGGACTCCCCCAAAGCTCCATTTGAAGCCATCTCATAGGAGACTGTAGATTTCTTAGTGGAAGGCGTTTTTATGATGATTACATCGCGCGGTTGTTCTCTTAGGCCTTGAGTGGTCGCATCAATAACAATTTGAGCCACTAACTCCTTGCGAGCCTTTACTGTGTTCTCTTGAGCAATCAGTAATTGATATTGAGCATTAAAGAATGCCAAACGCGCCTCAGCTATATATGAGTTGAGATTTACTGTGCGAATACCGTCAGAGAGTCTGGAATCGAGAGCGGAGCCAGTAAGCCATACAACGCCGAGAGAGAGCAAGATTGTCGATGAAACAACCTTTGCGCCCAATGAACGTTGAAAGGCAAGACGGAGTCTTGTCATTTTAGGCGGAGCCGCCTGCCTTATATCCAACTCCTCGAACTGTCATAACAATCTCTGGATGTTCAGGATCATGTTCAATCTTCGAGCGAAGACGTTGCACGTGAACGTTGACCAGGCGCGTGTCGGTGGAGTGACGATAACCCCACACCTCGCTCAACAATGCATCACGGGTAAATACGCGACCTGGATCTTTAGCGAGAGCAACCAGGAGATCGAACTCAAGTCTGGTCAAGGTAATTACTTGAGCTCCGCGGTGCACTTCATGTGCTGTGACATCAATCGTGAGATCACCAATGGTGAGGACACCTGTGACATCAGCGTTGGTTCGACGAAGACGAGTACGGATACGAGCAATTAACTCCGCCTCATCCCGAAAGGGTTTTTGCATATAGTCATCAGCGCCGGCTTCCAAACCTCGCACGATATCGAGAGTCTCGCCTTTAGCACTCAACATAACAATCGGCACTACTGATTCTTTTCGAATCAGAGTACATACTTCAATTCCATCTAAGCCTGGCAACATCACATCGAGGAGGACGAGGTCTGGAGGATTATTTCTAAATGCCTCAAGAGCCTCGTCACCTCGATTGACGAGATCTACATCGAAACCTGAACTTGTAAGAACAATTCCAAGCATCTCTGCAAGATCCTGGTCGTCATCGACGACCATAATTCGTGCCATTTATGAACCGTGCTCCCAAGAATTGAGATAGAGCTCTTGAGCTGGTGTAAGTGTGTCGATATTGCCACCCATTGACTTGAGCTTGAGTGCAGCAACCTCTTTGTCGATGTATGAAGGAACATCGTGGACACCTGCAGGAAGGTTCTTTGCTTCCTTAACGAGGTACTCAGCTGTAAGCGCCTGATCAGAGAAAGACATATCCATCACTGATGCAGGGTGACCTTCGGCTGCACCAAGGTTAACGAGGCGACCTTCAGCGATGAGAAGGAGGCGGCGACCGTCTGCAAGTACGTATTCATCAGTTTGGTGACGCATCTTTGCATTCTTGCTCTTTGCGTTTTGCTCAAGCCATGCAACATCGATTTCGATATCAAAGTGACCTGAGTTAGCCATAATTGCGCCGTCCTTCATCACCGCAAAGTGCTCGTCGCGCAATACATCACGGTTACCAGTAACAGTAATGAAGACATCGCCAACCTTTGCTGCCTCTGTCATTGGCATCACTCGGTAGCCCTGCATCATTGCATCAAGTGCCTTAGTAGGGTCAATCTCTGTCACGATGACATCTGCACCCATACCCTTTGCGCGCTCTGCAACACCCTTACCGCAGTATCCAAAACCTGCGACAACAAGTACGCGGCCGGCAAGAAGGAAGTTAGTTGCACGGAAGACGGCATCAAGAGTTGATTGTCCGGTACCGAAACGGTTATCGAACATGTGCTTTGTATCTGTGTCATTGACGGCGATCATTGGGAATGTTAGCGCGCCATCTTTAGCCATCTGGTTGAGGCGAATCACGCCAGTTGTTGTCTCTTCACAACCACCTGAGATATTTGGAAGCAATTCACGACGAGTTGTGTGCAATGTATTGACGAGGTCGCAACCATCATCAAATACTTGGTGTGGTTCGATATCAAGTGATGCGTTGATGTGTGCGTAGTAGCCATCGCGGTCTACTGCATTGCGTGCAAATACTGAGATTCCGTATTCATGGACGAGAGCTGCTGCAGTGTCATCCTGGGTTGAGAGTGGGTTTGAGGCACAGAGTGCAATCTCGGCTCCACCAGCTTTGAGAACACGCATCAAGTTTGCTGTCTCTGTTGTGACGTGCATACATGCAGAGATTCTTACTCCTGCAAATGGTTGTGATTTTTCAAAGCGCTCACGAATCTGGGCAAGGACAGGCATATTGCGTTCTGCCCATTCGATGCGCTTGCGGCCTTCTGCTGCAAGTGATGCATCAGCGATGTCATGCTTTGGAAGTGTTGCTGTTACTGGAACGTTCACGAAAATCTCCT
>JACCEC012213261.1_pt1 | contig 26004 bp, 8 predicted proteins | sample 7450121 | NCBI WGS metagenome assembly JACCEC01 (sample SAMN15323455, study PRJNA562643) | freshwater metagenome | isolation source: river surface water | place: USA:Blue River Watershed | collected 2017-08-18 | reverse complement strand
CTACCCCGCGCAACCAAGGCGGGTTACAGGGGTGCGCCCCTGGCATACCGGGGGTCAAAGGGGGGCACCCCCTTCTTAAAGTCGCCACGCCTTCATATCCTTCCACAATTTCGCCCTCACCCGCGATAATATCGTGTCATCCGATAAAGCACCGCCCATCATTTTATCCGCGTATTTATTGTAAAGCGTAGCGAAATCCTCCGACAAGACCGGATCTGAAACCGGTGTTGTTGGCTCTTCCACATCGCCCGCTACGTCCACGTCCACGTCCACGTCCACGTCCACCGACGCCCCCGGCATCGGATACATCCCATCACACGACGCCATCGCCGGCGAACACTGATACTGCGGTTGCGCGGAAGCCATCATCTGCTGATACGACGACGCAGCCTTCTGCCTCTGTTTCGTCAATTCGCGTTGCGCCTCCCAATTCCTATCCTGCCATTTCTTAAACTCTTGAAACAACAGTTTATGAAACGTCCGAACGAGCAACTGAAACTCACACGCCTCCATCGCGCGCCATTTTCTATCAAATGGGAGGTCTGGGCCAGAGTGCGCGGAGGTGTCGGTGGCCTGCCCGAACGCCGTCTCATAGATATAGAACGCGCCCTGTTTTATATCCGCCAGTTTAAAAGGGACGAGGTGGGACTTCCCAGATTCCGCGGTATATCCGGACAAGATGCGAAGGATGGCCGCGGTGATTCCCGCGACGAGGTCTTCATTGAAAACCACATTTAAATCCGCCTCGGTGAGAGACAATAGGGTGGGGGATAATGTGAGCCATTCCGTGAATCCGAGACGCAACCCTGCGAGGTCGGGGTGCTCGGCGTCTTCCTCATTTAGAATCACCTCCATATTTTGGCGTTTCTGGCGTGATATAGAGGTGAAATCCAGTCCTGCCAGAGCGCCGCCACCCGCGCCCGCGCCCGCGCCACCGACCCGACGCCCGACCATTTTCGCCCACTGTTTCATAACATCTAATTCGTCCTTCACTTTATTATATTTCGCTGCGAGTTCCTGAATCAAGAGAAACATCTCGCGCGGGGTCGGCACTAATGCGTCGTCGGCGGCGACGGCGGCGCCTGCGATGTGTGTCGTTTGCGATACACCGCGCCGTATCTCCGCGAGTGTCCTACAGAACAACATATGCCGGTCTGCGGTTGTTTTATTGGGGAATTCGGCGCGACAATTATCGCATTCGTATTTCCTGCCACCATTCCGCGCAGGCCCGCCACCGCCGCCACTGCCACTGCCACTGCCACTGCCCTCGTCGTCGCTACTATTATTCGTTTCGTGTTTCATCACCAATGTCATACGTCTCATATTAGATTTATTATTTTCAATTTATCCGGAATGAAATCTTAATTCCCCGCGGTATAATCTTATACTCTTATACTCTTATAATCTTATAATCTTATAATCTTATCGTATTATATACATTTCATATAATGCCGCAATTATTACCAAACTGCCCTGTGTGTAAGTTGATTGCCCCAGTAAAGGAGCGCAATATTGATACCACCATTCCTGTGAGTAGCGTCGCCTCCGCCGCCGTAAGCACCCAGCAAAAAATATGGAACACCGTGCGCGTCCCCGCAAGCGAGTATACGATGAATCGTGCAGCCTTACACGTATACACCGCGCCAACACTCCCCATCGGCGTGAATTGGAATCAGTATAGCGACCGTGCCGTCGCGGGTGTGGTCCACGCCAATGTTCCCTCTCACGCGAGTTCAACCCACCGCAGTATTACCAGGTGTCGTCCTGGGTCTACATCCGCACCAGGCACGGGTGTGGATGTCAAGCACGGGTCGTATGACCGGTATTTAGCCCGTTTGAAGGGAAAGTCGGTTCTTCGCACACAAGCACCCGCGAAGGCGGCGGCGAAGCCCCTGGAAGGCAATAAAACGCAGAATTACGGGATTGCGTATCATACGAAGTGTTTTTGTTAAATGTTGTTTGTGAAAATACGTTTCGTCCGGTGAACCGGAGTCCACTTTATTTTCACAAACGTCCTTGTTTGATATCAACGTCATATGGGTCAATACCGGAGTCCACTTTATTTTCACAAACGTCCTTGTTTGATATCAACGTCATATGGGTCACTTCATTACCGAACATAAACTGACATAAGAATGTACCAAAGATGAACGAAAATAAAGTGGAGCCCGGTGAACCGGGCGAAACGTATTTTCACAAACAATTGAAACGGATTTTCTGGTGTCTTGTATTACACCACCGCCCGCGATGACGCACCTAATAACACCACTACTATTATTATTTACGACCTCGGTCGCCGCCGCCACCGCCGCCGCCACCACCCCGTGGTTCCGAGAGAAATACTTGAAAGAAACATACAATGAATACTATATTTATACATTTTCGCGGTGGCGACTTGATGACAATGACATTGATATGTGTCCCGAACTTCATAAACCTGCGGTATACTTCGCAATAACAGGACAGAATTTATGGACTCATACGCCATTGACTCACGGGACATACCGGCAACGACAGCGTGAAGACCAACGACGACAACGACGACAACGACGACGCGACCAAGGACCCGGCGAGTATACAGCACATTACCTTCTTTGGTTTGAAATCACCGTCCAGGACGTCGTTTGGTTCCTCATTGATTTCATTCTATATTGTTGTGAGTTACTTATTCTACTATTATCCGTGCTAATGGCATCACTCACAACAATGATTCTTTGTATGTTGGTATTCGGTCAGTATTGAATCCGAGAGATTTTACGGTATACGTAGTATACGTAGTAATATATTACGTAGTAGTAGTATATATAGACGCAGTAATGAAACACGGACTTCTTTTTACAACGATGGTAAATCATCGCCCGGTATATACCGCCACCACAGCCCCTCCAGTCGCAGCGCAATTCCGCGCAACTGCCGCGAGAGATCCGACCGATACAAATACATCCAATCCCAATCATCCACCACAACCTGCTTTACGCGACTTACTCGCTCGGTCTACCCAACCTGTTTTTTCAGTTTCAGCAATGTTTCGTATCAAGGCCGGTGGTGGGTGTGGCGCGTGCGGGCATTAAGGGGGGGCGTTGCGCCGGGCGTTGCGCCGCCAGCCACGCTTTCGGGCTTCGCCCGGGGGGGCTTCGCCCCCTGCGCGCGGGGTGTCTATTTTGCGCGAATTATTTATGATCTCATTACCGTCATAAATAATTCTGGGATTGAAAACACAACACCCCGGCGGCAGGGGGCGCAGCCCCCCCGAGCGGAGCGAGCAACTATATGTACTCTTACAAAAATGCGGAACGAGCGAACCGCGAGTGAAGCATATTTTTTAAGAGTACACACACTCAAACATCAACTCCATCGACCAATCCATATAATTCAAATTCAAGATTCTACCATACTCATCGTATAAAGTGACGCGCATCTTCTGAATATCAACCGGTCCAAAATAACTCCTACTTCTGTCCAATTCGGTGGAATAACCCTCCTGTTGCGCATAATGAAACACGGTGACATCCTGCGCCAAATCCGCGACATTGATGCGTGTTATGATATTCGGTGCCATAACCGAACTTGCAAATGCTGCGGTGAAATAATTATTGGAACTATTCACGAAATCGTCAATGGAGACATAAATATAACGTGTTCCTTGAACGTTACAAACACCTTCGGATATAATATTCCCCGCACCGTCCGTCCCGCCACCGCCTCCACCTCCGATGACTTTACCGCTGGAAATATACTCGCCGTTAGGAGCGGAACCATCGGATTTTATACTGCGATATCCGAGCATCCAACCCAGCGTCATTTGTAAGGGTTGCGGGTTCTCACCAGGCGGTAATACGATCCCCGCCTTATTCACCGCGAAATTGATTTTGAAAGGGATGGCTGCAGGAACGAGGCCGGCGGAAGCATCCTGGAAAAACCGCGACTTCCCAGTAATTGGGTCCACGGTATAGCGCAGGTTGAGTTTCCCTACTGTAGCGACCCCCGCCTCCGATGCGGCCAATTGTGCGTTGATTTCTGTCTCAATACGCGCGGCCTTCGTCTTATCCGAGAGACCTGTATCATAATTCCCGTCAGGTATGGTAATGAGCGCCCACGACGCATCCGCGACACCGCCCCATTTCCACGACACCTTGAATATATTATTCCCGAGTTCTGCGCTGATGGCATAAAAAGACATCGGAATCTCGATGGAAGCGAGACGCATACTTATCGCGCGCTCCACCTTTGTCGGCAAATTGATTTGTAGATCGGAATTCCTCGTCGTATAATAATTGGGACGGAACCGGGTATCTATATTCACGGCGCGTTTTATGGTATTGACCTTGATCGGGTTGATGATACCAGGCGGCGCGCCATTATCGTCCAGATTGATGCCAGTCTTGCTACTAGAATCGTAATTTGCGATACCATCGCGTGCTGGGTTGCTGATAATGAAATGCCCGTTGTCGCCGGTGAGAGTATTTTGGGGGAGGGCGGTGACAGGTTTACCGCTACCGATGGGGAGAAGATGCTGGACGATCCGCGCGAGAGCCTTGTCTAAAAAAGAGTTGATATTCTCGCGGGCGGGTGCAGTGAGTGTCCCATCACGGTCCACGGCGGCACACATCGCCTTTTTCTTATGGACGACATCCTGAAGGTCATAGTTTTTAGTAGGAAGTGTGAAGAATGCCTCTAAATCCTGGATACGATATTCGTCGATATTCATATTGATGTAACTCATAGCGCCTGGCGGGTAATCCGCTGCCCCCGACGGCGGTGTGCTTGTTGGACGAGTTTGGATGGGTTGCGGGAACGACGAGAACGACGACGAATGATTCTGATTCTGATTCTGATAGAACGACATTTATTATATACGCGTATTTTTATGTTTATACCCAAACGAATGCGGTGCTTCGTTAACAATGGTCCAAATAAAATATCGGTATTTTATATATTATACCCCGAAGGAGATGGATGTCAATAGTCGTGATCCTTCACAAAATATAATACCATTTCGCATAAAGGGCGTTGAAGTCGCTCGGTTTGACATCTCTGGCAATCTAGGGCTTGGAACTTCCGCGCCTACTGCGAATTTGGATGTTGTCGGGACCGTGAAGATAAACGGTGACTTGTATGTCAATGGAACCCCACTGACATCGCTTACATCGGGGGTTGTCGTGAATATGGATTCGCAACCCGCGCCCGTCACGGCGCTGAACCGACAGAAGAAACAGAGTATCCCGCTTGCAGCTGCGAGTACACTCTCCACGAGCGACATCATTGCTAAAATGAGCGGGGTGAGTGTCGGGAAGACGCAGGTCTACGGTGTAGGACCAGCGCAAATGGCGACATACGGGAATATTGTTGTTGCGGTAGGGTCAGGGACGAACAGTATCGCGTATTCTCTCGCCAATCCGCCGACGGCGGCGAGTTGGGTGGGAATACCGAATAGCGCTGCGACGTTCACGACACAAGGTTGGAATCTCGCATACGCAAATGGGACGTGGGTGGCAGTGGGTGAAGGAACGAATAGCATCGCGTATTCTACAATGACACCACCCGTTGCGTCAAGCTGGGTGGGAATCCCTACGGGAACAAGCATCAATGGCGTTGTCAATACATTCGGAACACGTGCGAACTGTATCGCCTACGGAAATGGAGCGTGGGTTGCGGTTGGTGTTGGGACAAATAGCATCGCATATTCTCTCGCAAATCCACCTACAGCGGAATCGTGGGTCGGAATTCCGACATCAGGAAGTAATTTTTCAGTAGTAGGTGCAAGTATTATATTCGGAAATGGTACTTGGGTAGCAACCGGTAGAGATACAAATAGTATTGCGTATTCTACACGAACACCGCCAACCGCAGATAGTTGGGTCGTTATTCCATTTACGAATGTAAACGATGCTGGTTCAGTAAATACTTTCGGAACCGTCGGATTGAATGTCACATTCGCCAATGGAGTTTGGTTAGCGAGTGGACAAGGAACAAACTCTCTCTGTTATTCCATTGAAAACCCGCCCATCGCGGGAAGTTGGATGCCAATTACGGTCGCGGTGTTATTCGGAACAATGGGTCGGTCAGTCGCCTATGGAAATGGAACCTGGGTGGCGTGTGGTGATGCCGGGACACTATTCGCCTATTCTACCTCGCGCATCCCCCACAGCAGTAGTTGGGTCGCAATGAAAGGCCCGACCCCGTCGTCGTCCGGCGAGATCATCAACAATATCAGTTTCAATCCCGCGACGAATACGTGGTATTTCTTAGGCGATATCGGCAGTAATTGTATGTTTTATTCCACGGCAACACCGCCCGTCCCCGCAACGTGGATAGGCGTCCAGCGCAGTGCGGGGGCATTTACGACACAAGCCTTCGGCGCCGTCGGTATCACCACGCATGCATTCACATCCCCCATCAATGTCGCGAGGCTAGATAATAAAGTGACCTTCCCAGCGAACCGGATGCTCGCAGTGGGCGGTGGTGGCGTGGAGGTTATCGCACGGTCTGCGAATACACCTAGCCCCGCTACAACAGGAACCATTTCTTATTCGGATGATGACGGCGCGACATGGGCGATGGTGCCTGGGGGCGCAATGAATGCGATGTTTTCGTCCGCCGCGGATATTTCGGCGGGGACGACGTTCGGGGTCGGCGGGTCGCGCGGCGCAAACGCGGTGGCGTGGAATGGCGAAAAATGGGTGGCAGCAGGAAATGGACGGACGCATTCTCTCGCTTTCTCGGATGACGGCGGAATGACGTGGACCGGTATAACAGGGAAATCCATCTTTTCCGTAGAAGCACGCGACGTCGCGTGGAACGGCCAGATGTGGGTGGCGGTAGGACGCGGGGTAAATTTTTCTACCGCATATTCTTATGATGGTGTTACATGGATGGGTCCCGTGACCGACGATATATCAGGAACACCCATTAATGTATTTTCGGTTGATATCGCGGGCCCAAGCGCAGCAATGAGCGATATATCCGGTGGCGGGAACCACGTGATCTGGACGGGGAAGATGTGGGTCGCTACGGGGACACGAACCTTGATTGCGGGGTCGTCGCCCCCTGCGTATTATACGGTGGCGTACTCAATGGACGGGAAGTCGTGGACGGGAGTGCCAGAAAGTGGTGCAACGAACACCGGCTTTGATATGTATGCGCACGGAATCGCGTGGAATGGGCGGAATTTCATCGCGACGGGACGCGGAACGGTGAATACACTGGCATATTTTACGGACGTGTCGGCGACAACGATACCAGCGACGTGGCAAGGACTCGGGAATACGGTATTCTCGGTATGGGGGCGCGGGATTACATGGGGTGCGCGCCGATGGATGGCGACGGGGCGCGGGACAAACACGGTTGCGTATTCTACCAATGGACGCAACTGGCAGGGGTGTGGGGCAAATGTATTTAAACCCCTCCGGCGGTTTATGGCGATGGGAGATACCGGGTTATACACAACGGTGCAGGGCGGTCAACCCCAGCGCGGAGTGGCATTCTCATACTCGGATGATGGGATTACGTGGGATGCGCCCATCGTGAATCAATCGGTGGAGTTCAGCGCGCCTCTCGGTGGCGCAACAGACACAACTCGTTCCGTTATTTTCGCCAACAACAACATACTCCTCACCAACGCCATAACCGACGCCTCCTCCTCCCACACAGGCCTGATGTATTCCACAGACGCTGGCGCATCATGGGCACGTGTCCCTGGGACGAGTGATACTGAAGCCAACGGCGGGACTGGAATGACGGTTGCAAATAATGGAAGCTTTTCACTCGCAATGAATCCAGCGCGAACCCGATTTTTGGTGGGCGGGGGTGATTCCGCAAGCGCGACCCGAAAAGTCTATTTTTCTAATGATGGATTTAACTGGCGGAACGGTATCAGCAGTCCGAATTCACTATTTGCGTGGGTGTGGGCTGCGCTTTGGGTCGGTGGCGGATATAACCGCTGGTTGATTGGCGGAAGTGATGCAGGAACGAATTCCAATGGCCGGATTATGTATTCGGGGGACGCGGATGCGGTGACGGCGTGGGTTGCGTCATCTCCCGCAACATATGCAGGGGGCGTCATCTCGTGCTTCGCGGCAAATACTGATTTTTCAGTTATTCTGGCTGGAACAACCTCATCTAGTGGAAACGCGATTCACCGTTCTATAAATGGCGGTGCGAATTGGACGGCAACCACTTCAACATTCATAGGACAGGTCCGATCCATCGCATTCTCACCCTCACTCGGGCGGTGGGTGGCTGTAGGTGGCAATGTTGCTTACAACACGATTATGTATTCTAACGACGGAGGTAACACATGGACTGTTCCACCACAAGGAGGCCGTGGCGGGGCTGCTGCACTATTCAAGGACAGTAGTGAAGTCACCCGCGTGATTTGGGATGCCATCGGTGGACGGTTCTTGGTGGGTGGATGGAACGGCCAGGCAGGACTTACGGCCCTTACAAATGTATTTGGACTGGACGCCACGACAAACAACCATCCCGGATATACAATGGCGTATTCGGCCGATGGCATAAACTGGACGCCCGTAACGGTGCGGGTATCCGATGACGCTGGCGCTCCTCCAGGGCCCACATCCGGAACGGTATTCGGCCCCTTCCTAACCCGATGCCGAGAGATTATGGCGCTGGATATGTCCGGCGATTTTACTCCAATCAATACTGGCTATACCGTATCGTGGAACTCTTATGCCAACCGGTTCGTCGCCACCGGAAATGGAACCACCCCCGTCGTATATTCCAGTGACGGGGGCGTGACGTGGACGCCCGCAAACCAACAACCACCGCAACAAGCCGTCGCCGTTGCTGGAGGATTGGGCGGGACGTCGGGTTCAACCACAACTGTATCTCCCATCACATACACCATTGACGGAAAGACGTGGTCACAGGGAATCGGCGCCAAAGAAATCTTCGGAACCAGCGGAACTGTCCTGGCGATCAAATACGGGCAAACCAGCACCGCGATCTCGCCAAATGGACGCATCTGGGTGGCGGGTGGAACGAGTTCCGGCGGCACGAGTAGTCTCGCCTTCTCCCAAAATGGTGTGCGATGGACGGCGATTACCGGTGCCACTACAATGATTACAACTATCCGCGCGATTACATATGCTCCGCCGACGGACACCGCAGCATCCAGCGGTATCGGAAATGGAATCTGGGTGGCCGGTGGTAATGGCGTGAATTCTCTCGTGTTTTCCTATGACGGGATCAGTTGGAGCGAGGTTCCTAATTCACTTACGATATTATCCCAGTGTAATGCCATTGCCTTCGGTGGCAGTGGCGGCGGCGCCTCCGGCGTATTCGTAGCAGGTGGCATTGCTGCCACCGGGTCCACCGCAATAGATACCACCGCAAATATGGCGTATTCAACGGACGGACTGAACTGGCAACCTATCCGCGGTTCAAACGCCCGAATCGTGAGTGGAGCAAATATCAGCTGTATTACCTACGGCCGTGATGAAACCGGGCGCGGGTTATGGGTCGCCGGAGCATTCGGTTCTAACACGATTTCAATATTATATTCATATAATGGAATTGATTGGACGGGCGTCGCCTCTGTAAGTTTAAATGTCACCGGGCTTGCATACGGCGTAAATTCAAGGACCGGTCAGGGACTCTGGGTTGCGTCGTTATACACCCAAACATCTACCGGATACTCGTTCCTATTTTCGGCCAATGGCCGGGATGGCTGGGCCTCCGTCCCAAATACAAAAACCGGACTATTTGAAGTAAATACAAGTGGAGCGACCGGAATCGCGTATGTAAATGGTGTATGGTACGCGACGGGATTGAGCGGGGGGGTATCCACTGGACGAACCCTCGCATACTCCTATGAGGGATCCAGTGGATGGTTCGGGGTATATCCCACGACAAATATCTACGGAACGGCGGTCACGACATTTAGCACGACGGATATGCGATGCGTCGCTACAAGCGCAGACTACGCGATCCCGATGGCAACGACGGCGACGACCGCTGCGGCACTGACACCCGTGCGCGGCCTGGGATGGACCGCGGGGGCGGGTTCGGCCTATATCCAACACCCAACCCTCTTATTCGGCGGTGGCGGCGGTGGCGGTGGCGACGGAGACAGTAGTCGCGGGACGGCGAACTCGGCAGATGGCGGTCGGTCGTGGGGGTCAAGCGCCGTCAGTCTCTCGCGGTCCGCATTCCGAGGTGGAGTATGTAATGACGCATTCTGGAATGGCGCAGTGTGGGCGGCGGTCGGATATGATGCAGTCACGGGGGCGAAAGTGGCGACATCCAAGGACGGAGTTACGTGGACGCAAATCCCCGCCGGAAGCGTCCCCATCGCAGGCATTCTATATTCTATTATGTGGAATGGCAGTGTATGGATGGTGGGCGGGGACGGGGCGCCTACCAATGACGCGAATACGAACTCCATCGCGTGGTCGCCGGACCTCGCCACGTGGATCGGTATCGCGAATACCGACACCAAACTCCGGATTGTCAAACGTATTGCGTGGAATGGAATGTATTGGGTCGCAGTAGGCGCGGGAGATGTAAGCACCATTATGCATTCCGTGGACAAAAACGGCCTGAAATGGGAGGACACTTATTTAACGTCAGGCGTCGGGAATAAAACCGCGGATATAACAACCGTTGTAAATGATGTTGTTTGGGGCGGTGGACGCTGGGTCGCGGTAGGGCGTGGCAATTCCATCCTTGGCGGTGGAGGTGTCAGTATTCTTTACTCCGCCGATACACCAGAGGTCGTAGGCGTAAACGCGGCGGCGGCGGAATACGCAATCAAGGGCCGTCGTTGGACGGGTGTCGCATCATCCGCGCAATTATTCCCCTACGGGGCGAATTCAGTCTGCTGGAACGGGAAACGGTTCGTCGCAACTGGACCAGCGTCGGCTACGTGTTCCACTGGCAATATCATCGCGTGGTCGGCGGACGGGATTTCGTGGAATGCGTATTCCAGCGCCAAAACGGTCGCGCCTGGACAAAGATGGGTTGCGGTCGGAAGCGGGTCGCGCGCGTGTATCGCATTATCGGCGGATGGCCGTGTTTGGACGGATGTTAGCGGTTCGGCCTTACTGTTTTCAGATATAAGCGGTGCGAGCGCGAACATTGTGTCCACAATGAAAACGGGAGCGCGCGCGATTGGATGGAACGGGAACTCACTCGTGGTGGGTGGCGCTCGGTCCGCCACGACGGTAACTGCGACGTCGCAATTGACGGCAACCGCGACAACCGGGCGCACGACCATCCCCGTTTGCGCGTTCATCGGAAGCGGAAACGGCGTGATGGGTGGGGGGACGACGAATGTTCCTGATGCGTCCTTCCAGAGTTTAACGATGCGCGCCAGCAGTAGCGTTTTTATCACACATATGGATGTGAATACCCGCGATGGGTCGGCGCCTTGGGCGAATATGTGGCTGAATACTTATACCGATTTATCGGGGACGCAATTATTCCAAGTGACACCAGAGACACAGGCATTTAGTTCTGCGCTAAAATGGAACGGATGGTCGTGGGTGGCGAATTTCGGAATGACGACGATGAATCCGACGACGGGCGAACAATACGGAACCATCTGGTATTGCACGGACCCACTCGCACGTGTGGGGTGGTCGGTCGCATCCAACAATGCACCCCCGCGCATCTTAATGGGGCAAGGCGGATACGCGGCACTGGAATGGAACGGTGTCGCGTGGCTGGCGTGCGGATATGACCCCAATAATAATAATCTGATTTACACAACCGACCGATACGGCGCGACAGGCTGGACGTCGGTATCAGGAATCGTGAGCGGTGGCTCGGCCGCGTTTCAGCCTGTATGTATCGCGTCAAGCCCGCGGTTCTGGGTGGTCGGCGGTTCGCTGGGGGCCGCAACATCCGCAATGTATTATACCAGCGACCGCACAGGCGCGACCGGGTGGCGGGCCATAATGACGTCGGGGCTTCCCGGTATTCGCATAACATCGGTGGGTTATAATGGCGCGGCGTGGATTTGCTGTGGAGGCGGTGGTGGTGGCAGCGGCGCACCTACGAGCAGTATTTCGTGGCGCGCGGATACAGGAACCGGAACCAGTGATATCGGGACGGGATGGTCGCAGGCGACAATCTCAGGATCCAATGGTAGTATACCGCCGATTATGTCACGCAGCAGCGCAATTGCGTATAATGCTGGCGCGGGCGCACCGATTTGGGTCGTTGTAGGGGATGTTTCTGGAAATGTCAGTGGCGACCAAATCGCGTATACCACCGATATCACCGGCGCATCAGAATGGAAAAAACCAACCGACTCAACACTGACGAATCCTACCTACGGACGATTGAACGGAATCGCGTGGACGGGGTATTCGTGGATTGCGACATCGGGTGCCGGATCTTCGCGCATCGCAAGCACAACCGACATAACTGCCGCACAGCGGTGGAATAATGCGACACACATTATGATCACACCGACCTTATGCACGAATGCGGTAGCGTATGTTAATATCCCGATCTCTTTATTGACGACGGGAATGCCGACAAGTGCGGGGTCGGGCGCGGGGACGGGGGCAATGTGGCGGGGTGGCGTCGGTCGCGCCCAGGGGCTTCTGCCGGGTGGTGGCGGGGAGACGACCTCGGTGATCGTGCGGTCCGCCAACGGCGCCGAGGGGACGAGATGGTCGCAAGTGTATTCACGGAACTTCCTGATTGCGGTCGGTGGTGGTGTGATTCGCGATGCGAGCGGGGTGGGTGGAACGAACCGGATGGCGTATTCCTATGACGGCGGATTATCGTGGACGACCAATAACAGCGCGGCCCTCACGACCGCGGCACTAAACAGCATAGGAAGCATCCGAACCGTGAAATACGGGAACGGAATGTGGGTGGCTGGTGGTGATAGCGCGGGAAGCGGCGGCGGTGGCGGCGGCAACTGTATCGCGTGGTCGCGTGATGGCGTGAACTGGACGGGCGCGGGGGGAACGCAAATCTTCGGTAGCGCGGGGGCGTGTTATGCTGTTTGCTGTAATGACCGCGGTCGGTGGGTCGCAGTGGGTGGCGGTGCGCTCGGGACGGCGGGAACCTATACGAACACGAGTGGTGCGATTTATACGATGGCGTGGTCGGATGACGGGATGAACTGGACGCCGATCCTCGGGTCTCGCGCGTTATTCGGGGTTGTATGCCAGGGGGTGTCCTATGGGGTTGACGCGTCGGGGGTGGGGATGTGGATGGCGATTGGGCGCGGTGTGGCATATACAGGTTGCGCTTACTCCTATGACGCGAAAAATTGGTATCTGTCGCAGACGAGCGGATCGTTGTTTGGGACACACGATAATGTACTGACGGAGAGGTATGCGCCGACGGCGACTGCAAATTGGCTGTCAGTGTCGTTATCCAGTACGGGGCAGTATCAAACCGCGGTGGTTTTGGATGGTAATATCTGGACATCATCTGATTACGGGGTATCGTGGATAGCGCGAACCACCGCTGGAAGTCGGGCTTGGTTTTCGGTGTCTTTATCATCCACGGGACAATACCAAACCGCGGTGGGTATTAGCGGTAGTATCTGGGCCTCCTCCGACTACGGGGTCTCGTGGACAGCACGAACCACCCCTGAAAATCGGTCTTGGTATTCGGTATCTTTATCATCCACGGGACAATACCAAACCGCAGTGGTTAATAGCGGAAATATCTGGACGTCCTCCGACTATGGTGTAAGTTGGACCGAGAGAACTACTGGAGCAACCAGGGCGTGGAGGTGGTTGTCATTATCTTCCACGGGACAGTATCAAACCGCGGTGATTACTAACGGAAATATCAGGACCTCCTCCGACTACGGTGTTAACTGGGTCGAGAGAACTGGAACAACCGCGAATTGGACATCTGTGTCTTTATCCTCAACAGGTCAATATCAAACTGCAGTTGCTCAATCAGCCGGTAATATCTGGACCTCCTCCAACTATGGCGTTAACTGGTACGATAGAACTACTGGAACATTAGCAGCATCCAAGGAGTGGCAGTCAGTGTCTTTATCAAGCACCGGCCAATACCAAGCGGTGGCTCAAAGCGGCGGTGGTAATATCTGGACCTCCTCCAACTACGGAGTTGACTGGACTCCGCGCGCCACCCCGAACGGGTGGCGCGCGGTTTCTTTGTCATCCACAGGACAATATCAAACCGCAGTGGTCCAATATGGCGCCATCTTCATCTCCTCCAATTTCGGTGAAACCTGGTCCTCCGGCGCCACCGACTCCCGTTCTCTCGGCGTGGCCTACGGCAAAGATGCCTCGGGTGCCGGAATGTGGGTCGTGACGGCAGGACGCAGGGACCGTGATGTCTCCGCCAATCTGGCGAATACGATGGCCTACTCCTATGACGGCAAACTATGGCGCGGGATCACCGCCGCGGCCGGATTGAGCGAACAAGCGTGGTCGGTTGCTTACGGAAAGGACGGTTTCGGTGTCGGGATGTGGGTCTGCGCTGGATACGACACCACGTGCGGTCTGAAATGGTCCTATGACGGCGTCACGTGGAATGCGACGATGGGCGCGTCGGGTGCGGCGGTCTGGGCCGGTATGGCGGCAGGTCGTCGGGCCTTGAGCGTCTACTGGAACGGGTCAATGTGGCTCGCAAGCACGAGCGATACACGCAACGGCGAACCCCGCGGAACCGGGATTGCCGCGAATAATGCATCGGGGGTTCCTGGCTACCTTCTTTATTCGTATAACGGCAAAAACTGGTTGCCCGTCCTGGCGCCGAATACGTATGCGGCGACGGTATCGGCGTCAGCGCAACCGTCGGTGTATTCCGTCCTTCCCAACCCGGTGATTCTGGATTTCGGGAGTTTCTATGACGACCAGACACAACGCGGGGTCACGATAGCAAACACGACGGCGGGCCGGACGGTGGGCGCAGTGATGTCAGGTGGTGTGCCGATTGAGAATATTAACACGATTGTTCCATATGGCCGTGGGTCGCTGACGACGGGACAAGTTCCGTTCTTGCTTGGGGGTGATAGCGGGTTGATGGATACGACGCCAGGAGTCGTGGGTGTCGCAGGCTCCGGCGCTCCTCCGCTGACGAGCGAAATCGCCGCCACGACCACATCCCTTTCCACCTCCACGGACGGCGGGATCACGTGGCGCGCGGTGCCGAATTCAACCCGCGTGATGACAAAAGTGAATAAAATCCTATGCGATGAAACTACGCAACAAATTGTCGCGGTAGGCACAGGGAATTATTCGGTGGCGACATCCACCTTGGCGAAGGCGGCAGATGCAGACGGATGGACGGGTGTCTTCGGAAGCCGGATGACGGATACTCGCGCGGGGTTGTTTGAGAAATACGGGACGGCTGCGTCGTGGTTCGGAGGCGCGAAGATGTGGATTGCAAGTGGTCGGGCGCAGAGCAGGCGCGGGTCGTCGCTGGCGGTGTCGGTCAATGGAACTGTATGGCAGGACGCGAAGATCGTGTCGCAGGTGGCGGCGGGGGGTGGTGGGTTGGTGAGCAGGACGACGGGAGGGGCGGTGACGACAATGGTGTCGTCGCCGTTCACGACGGTTACACTAACGAACCCTATCACCACAATCATCACCACAAACATCACCAGAACCACCACCCCTCTCACCTTCAACTCCTCCGTGGTCCCCTATACCGCGCCGACAACCCCCCTCCTCACATACACCGACAGCGCCACCGCATTCTCTACACAAGTCTCCACTATCGCGACGAATTCGCAGTATAATCGCGCGGTCGTCGGTGGGTCGGGCGTCCAATTCGTGGCGGGTGGACGCGGCGGCATCGTGGTGTCCAACGACGGACAGAACTGGACGGCGGCGACGGGCGTGGGCGCGGCAACAGTATTCCAAACCCCGACAAATGTCACGACGCGCACGGGCGGCGGTGGATTTGACGCGAGTTTCGGGACAGTCGCGCTGACACAGAGATTGACGACGCCGGCGACGTATCCGACCGGGAGTTGGCTGTCAATATCATTATCAGCGACCGGGCAATATCAAAGCGCGGTTATTCATAGTGGAAGCGGAAACAATATCTATACCTCGTCAGATTATGGCGTAAGTTGGACGATGAGAACCCAATTCTCCGGGAATTGGTTTTCCATCTCGTTATCAGCGACCGGGCAATATCAAAGCGCGGTTATTTATAGTGGAGCAGGCAGTGGAACATTCGTCTATACCTCGTCCGATTATGGTGTAAATTGGACGCAGAGAACCCAATTCACCGGAGCTTGGCGGTCCATCTCGTTATCAGCGACCGGACAATATCAAAGCGCGGTTATTTTTAGTGGAGGCAGCGGGGCATACATCTATACCTCGTCAGATTATGGTGTAAGTTGGACGCAGAGAACCCAATTCTCCGGGGAGTGGTTTTCAATCTCGTTATCCTCGTCCGGACAGTATCAAAGCGCGGTTATTGAAAGTGGAGGCAGTGGGGCATTCATCTATACCTCGTCAGATTATGGTATAAGTTGGACGCAGAGAACCCAATTCACTGGGTCTTGGCGGTCCATCTCGTTATCCTCGTCCGGACAGTATCAAAGCGCGGTGATTAATAATGGAGGCAGTGGGGCATACATCTATACCTCGTCAGATTATGGTATAAGTTGGACGCAGAGAACCCAATTCACCGGGGGGTGGATGTCCATCTCGTTATCATCAACCGGGCAATACCAAAGCGCGGTTATTAATAATGGAGGAAGTGGGGCATTCATCTATACCTCATCCGATTATGGTGTAAGTTGGACGCAGAGAACCCAATTCTCCGGGAATTGGTTTTCCATCTCGTTATCTTCCACAGGACAATATCAAAGCGCGGTTATTGAAAGTGGAGGCAGTGGGGCATTCATCTATACCTCCACCGACTTCGGTGCAACCTGGGTCCAGCGCTCCACTGCCACCCGAACCAACGCATTCACCCGCGTCCGTTCGTCCGCATCCGGGCAGTATCAAATCGCCACTTCCGGCCCCGTCGGCAACACCAACGGACAACTCTACGTGTCCTCAGACTACGGACAGTCGTGGATCCCGAGGCGCGGATTGGGGACGTGGTTGGGGGGCGCAGTGTCGGCGACGGGGGCGGTGATGATGAGTGCTGATACAATATATATAGTACCAAACGCATTTTATGTAAGAATTGGCGGTACGAACTGGGCCGATTTTATTCCATTACTCACAGCGAATTCAACTACAAACTTACAATCATGGGGTCCAGACCTCCAATTCAACGTTGATTATTCGCCGAACGACATCGCCAAACAATTCAGTTATTTTGCGGGATACTGGTTGAATTTTAATAAAGCATCCATCGGACAAAGTTTCAGCGTTCCAACATATGGATCACCTACTTCCGGATTTCTTGGAATATTTAGATTCACCGCCACTTCAACGAATCCAGTTTCAACATATACAGGTTCATTAACTGGTTATGATAATATAACTTATACACTAAATCCGAATACCGACGGTATTACTGCGGGTAGTGCTGCGAGTAAGAAGGCAGGTAATCTCATCATCCGCTCCACCGACTTCGGCAATACCTTCAGCGACGTCCCCGGAACCACCCTGGCGCTTCCCGCCTACTGGCGCGCCATCTCCGTCTCCAATTCCGCTGCCGTGCAGACCGCGGTGGCCTATGGCGGCAGCATTTACCGGTCGCTTGACACCGGTGCGACCTGGTCCAATACGGGCATCACCATCGACGGAAACGCCAGCGCGAATACAGCGACCCCGCGAAACTGGCAGGACATCGCCGTGTCGGCGGAAACGGGGGCAATCCAGGTCACGTGTGTGAGTGGCGGGTATTTATATCTTTCCACGAATACGGGTGTGTCGTGGAACTCGTCGGCGGTCAGTATTGACGGCGTAGGGACGCAGACGACCAATCGGGTATGGCAAGCCGTCGCGGTTTCGGCCAACGGACAATACGGGTTGGCGTGTGTCAATTCTACGACCGCGTCGGGATTTCTCTACCGCTCCGTGAATACGGGGGCGACCTGGACGTCCTCCAATATCGTAATCGACGGGGTTGGAAGCCAGACAACGAACCGGTCGTGGCAGGATGTCGGGATGTCGGCGAATGGGAAATACCAGGTTGCGTGCACACTCACAGGAAGTATATTTTACTCCAAAGACTACGGTGCTTCTTGGTTCGTATTAACTGCCGCCGGCTCCCGCTCTTGGTCTTCCGTCGCCTTATCCGAGAACGGTAGCACGATTTCCGCGACGACAAACGACAGCGCCGGCGGGGTGTGGGTCTATTCTATGCCCGACGAACAGTATTACCGCGCAGGGGCGGTGGCGAATTCCGGATCCACAACGACCCCCTCCACCATCCGCGCCATCACCTACGGAAATAGCGGGACAGGCGCGACGACGGACGGATACTGGGTAGCGGGCGCCGATGCTTCCGACAATACCCTCGCATACTCGTCCAACGGAATGGACTGGACCGCCGTCGTCGGGTCAAAAACCACCCTCTTCAACGCTGTAAACGGGGTTGCATACGGCGCCGACGGTGCAGGGACACCATTATGGGTTGCAGTCGGCGCGCCCTTCGTCGGGTCTGTCCCGGGGACGACCGCATTCAGTATCGCGTATTCTTATAATATGACGACATGGGTCGGAGTGAGGAACGCAGCGAATTTCACCGGACAAGGCAATCACATCGCATACGGCCAGGACGAATTCGGCGCGGGAGTCTGGGTAGCGGTGGGTCAAAGCGACGGCGTTCTCGCGGCAAATCTCGGGGATTCGGCATTATATAATAGCGGCGGAACCCCGAATACAACCATTTTCTACTCGTATGACGGCGCGAACTGGGCGGCCGGCACAGGCCTGGGTGTCTTCGCCGTATCGGGGACGGACATTGCGTGGGGCGTGGACGCATCGGGTGTCGGGACATGGGTCGCGACGGGGATTGGATATACGGATCCGACGACAGGCGCGGTCATCGCGGGAGGGCAAGTCGCGCATTCCACGAACGGCCGTGTATGGACGCCCATCCGCGCCCCTGCGTCAATTGCGCCGGCGATGTCTCCGGTGACGATACCGGCAAACGAGCGCAGGAATGTAATACCTGCCCCGCCGACAAGTACGGGGTTCGCAGCGTCATTATACACCGATATTTGGCGGATGTTGGGCGGGGATATTGATGGCGAAGCGGCGAACGACCAGAGTGGATGGAGCGTTGCTCTTTCCGCGGATGGAACCACGCTGGCGATTGGTGCGCCTTACGCCAACACCAATGATACGGGCCATGTCCGCGTCTATAAATATAACCCGAATAAAAGCACAACCCCGGCAGGTTGGGAGCAAATGGGCGCGGATATCGACGGCGAAGCATCGCCCGACAGTAGTGGATGGAGTGTTGCTCTTTCCGCGGATGGTTCCACGCTGGCGATTGGGGCGAAGGCTGCCAACGCCGATGATTCAGGCCATGTTCGCGTCTATAAATATAATCCGAATAAAACAACTGCACAAACCAATGAAAGTTTGACAGGTTTTGGTCCGGTGGGATGGGACCGTCTTGGCGCGGATATCGACGGCGAAAACCCGAGCGACGAGAGTGGAACTAGTGTTGCTCTTTCCGCAGATGGAACCACGCTGGCGATTGGGGCGTCTCTCGCCAATACTCCCGCAGGAACGAATAATGTAGGTCATGTCCGCGTCTATAAATATAATCCGAATAAAACAACCGCCCAAACCAATGAAAGTTTGGCAGGTTTTGGTCCGGTGGGATGGGACCGTCTGGGCGCGGATATCGACGGCGAAGCACAGGATGACCAGAGTGGAACTAGTGTTGCTCTTTCCGCGGATGGAACCACGGTGGCGATTGGGGCGATAGGAGCCAATAGTCCCACAGGAACCGATAATACAGGTCATGTCCGCGTCTATAAATATAATCCGAATAAAACAACTGCCCAAACCAATCAAAGTTTGGCAGGTTTTGGTCCAGCAGGCTGGGACCGTCTGGGCGCGGATATCGACGGCGAAGCAGCGAACGACAATAGTGGATATAGTGTTGCTCTTTCCGCGGATGGAACCACGCTGGCGATTGGGGCGCCTTACGCCAATACTCCCACAGGAACCGATAATACAGGTCATGTCCGCGTCTATAAATATAACCCGAATAAAACATTAGAGCAAACCAATCAAGGTTTGACAGGTTTCGGTCCAGTGGGGTGGGACCGTCTTGGTGAGGATATCGACGGTGAAGCACAGGGCGACTATAGTGGATATAGTGTTGCTCTTTCCGCGGATGGAACCACACTTGCGATTGGGGCCTATGAGGCCAGTACACCCGCAGGAACCAATAATACAGGTCATGTCCGCGTCTATAAATATAATGTAAATAAGACGACAACCCCAGCAGGTTGGGACCAATTAGGCGTAGACATCGACGGCGAAGCACAGGACGACCTGAGTGGGTATAGTGTTGCTCTTTCCGCGGATGGAACCACGCTTGCGATTGGGGCGCGCGTGAATGACGGCGCAGGACTCAACAATGTAGGCCACGTCCGCGTCTATAAACTAATAACTGCACAAGCCCCCGCGACCTTTTCCATCAGCAACCCCGCCATTGCCGATATCGAGAACGGAGGATTTATTGTAATCAAATCTTCTGGAAGCGCGACCATCACCGCGGTCCAACCCGCGTCTCCTCCATTTACATTCGCCCCCGTCATCGTCCAAGGCACCCTCACCGTAAGTGGTTCCGTATATACGCTCGTATATCATACCTTCTACCCCATATTCACCCCGTTCCCTGGCGCCATTGCCGGTAATACAATCACGGTGGCATATGGTCGCGCCGGGTCGCAGGGGACAGGTGCGCCGATTTGGATCGTCGGTGGCGCCGGGAGCAGTAATGTCTTCGCGAGGTCGTCGCTCCCAAGTGCGATAACCACCGCCACCAGCGCATGGTCCGTCGTCGCCAATACCGCCCCCTCGGCCAACGCACCTTTCGCGGTCTGTAATTCAATCGGGTATTCCAATGGAGTCTGGGTTGCCGGCAATAATACCGACGCCACGAACATCCTTGCGCGCTCTACGGACGGCGGGACCACATGGACCCCCGTCACCGCATCCTCCGTCTCCGGAATCATCGCAGGTGCAGCAGCAGTAGGCGCGAACGCATTCTGTAATTATTCACTCGCAGTCGCGGATTATTCCAATGACACGAACCTACGGTCGTGGATCGCCGTCCAAGGAACCAAGAACTTCTTCTTTGAAGGGGGGGTCTCGGCCGTAGCGACGGTGACGCCGAATATCGTCGCAAGCACGTATAATAGTAGTGGTGGCAATACTCGCGCGTGGTGGGTTGCTGGTGGTGTCGGCCTTTCTGGCGTTGCCGCACTGGGATACACCACCGACCCCAGTGGCGCCACCGGGTGGACGAAATCCGCGAGTTCTGCCATCGCCAATCTCGCCACAATTAACGCAGTCGCATTCTCGCCTCATACCCAGCATTGGATCGCGGTAGGCGCGGGTTCAACCACCCAGAATATTCTTACCAGCGACGCATCTGGCGCGACGTGGACGGTCACCTCACTCATCACCACACACACCATCACGTTAAACACATGCGTGTGGAATCAACTCCCCGCCACTGCGTCGGCTGCAGGACGATGGCTCGCAGGTGGAACGCGAAATGACGGCGGGGGTATCACCATCCCGAATTCTGCGAGTGTCTATATTTCCACCGATGTCAGTGGCTCGGCGTCCCCTTGGACGCCCATCACCGGCACCGGAGCCATCCTCTCGCAAGTCTACTCTCTCGCATATAATGGAACCGTATGGATTGCGGCGGGAGTGCCGGCCGCCGACAATGGCAGTACAAGCACATTGATGCGAACGACCGACCCTACCGGCGCCACCGGATGGCAAGGTATCGCCGCAACCAGCGCCAGCACGGGCGGGTTTGATACCGCAGCAAGGTCCGTGTCGTGGAACGCCGACCAGCAAATGTGGGTCGCTACCGGCGAAAACACGGGCACTGCCGCGGATGCATCATTTTCATCCGTTATTTATTCACTGGATATCAATGGCAGTATCGGAACGTGGCGCACGGTGCGCGAATCCAATTCCTTGTGCTTTTCGGGAGAAGGAACTGGTCTCGCATTCACAGGGGATAAATGGTTCGCGTCGGGTGAAGGAAATCGCCAACTTGTCGCGACTACCGGCACTGCTGCCAATGCCACCGGTGCTACTGCCGCGTCCTGGACCCCCGTCGCCCACGGCACCGCACTGACCCGCGCCTCCGATATCGCATATACCGGGCGCAGGTTAATCGCATCAGGTGCGGGTGCGGGTGCGACCAACGGCATCATCCTCTCCAGTGACAATACTGGAACATCGTGGACCCCCGCCCTTGCGGGACCAAGCCCCGGTTTCACCGACGCATCGGGTGGCGGAACCAGTGTCAACTTTGAAGCATCATATGATGGTGTGGGTCGCATCATTGCGACCGGTAGGTCAGCCACAAATGCGATGAGTGTAAGCGTGGACGGCGGAACGACGTGGACCGCACCCACTGCGCAATTCAGTTCGGTCAACACGGTTGACGCCACGACGATGTCTCTTTTCACGACTGGTGGAAATAGTGTATCATATGTCGGAAACGATACATTATTCGGCGTAGGTGGCAATGACGTTCATTGGACTGGGAAACGGTGGGTCGCCGTTGGAGTAAATTCGGGGGCGACGGCGGCGACGGCGACCACCACGGCCACGACGACGACTCCCCTTATAGAAATAATCAACAATAATACCACACCCGTTGCAACAAGCGAGGATGGAATAACGTGGCAGGGCGTCCGCACATCACAGGCGCCAAATCTCTCGGATGGGGCATTTATCGCCACGAATGCGCGCATCGGCGCCACCCCGCTTATCAATAGCCAAATCACAATCGCGGATGGGGGTGATACAGAAGGATCAGGATCCGCGACGGACTATACTGGCGGAATTGGCACGGGTGTTGCGCAAATAGACATCATCGCGGAACTCACGCCTGTATCTCACGCGGCATTTAGCGTATCCTCAGGAACTGTTGGAACAATTGGCGCGGCCGGAAATGGCGGGGTCAATAGTGTTGGAAATGCGCCGAACGCCAGTTTTGATACAACGGCATTTACGATAACGACAAGACCGATGTAGCGGAACAACGGAATACATATTCTTATCATAATACAGTAGAAAGAATGGCGTTTGCACGCAAAACTGTGACAAATTATGTATTTACACGAGGGTCAAATACTACCGCGATTGGTGGCGGTAGTGGCGGAGGAGGCGGTAGTGGCGGCGGAGGAGGCGGCGGTGGCGGCGGCGGAGGAGGTGGCGGGGATGGATGCGCAGAAATAGAAGCATTAATGAACAGCACCATCGTAAAAGATATCGGCACAATCAGCCAGAATTACTCATCAGGTGCTTTTGAGAACATCAAAGCCCAGCTCACACAAACGATATATAACAATTATTCAACGGGATTGTTTACAGCCCGAAAGCCTTTAAACGCCACCTATGAAAAAATAAGAAAGGTCATCCTTACAAATTTAGAGGGTTTGCTTCAATCTATCAACTTATACAATATAAATAGGGATGTAACCTATCAGAGAGACGCATACAAAATAACCGCCGATAAATTCAATGATGCGAGCGAATTAATCGCGCAATTGAATATGTTGCGCGGGTCTATCTCGCTTTTCCCAGAACAACACATTACAGTTATTCCTGTTCAAATTAAAATAGAATACTTGACATATATTCAGACATATGGCTACCCAGAGAACGGTATTTGGGACCCAGATTTGCTGGGCGCGATTATTTTGAGTATTGGGCCTACGAATGTAGTATAAAAACATTATATCATTATTTTAACAAGAATATAAGTATTTGAGACAAATGTCGTATGATAGTGGAACCAAGCGTGGCAAATACGGGTTTGATCTGGATATCAACAGCTATTCTATTGAAGATCTGATGGAAATCTATAAAATCCCGAAGAACCAGAAAGGGAATGTGACCGAAGAGTATGTGAAAAATATGACGAAGGAAATCATCCAACAGTATAAAAACTATAATGCGAACAGTATCAGCGGGGATATGCCCTTCTCCGAGAATTACAGCGAGGACGACGAATACGTCGCATTTTTCAATGAAGTCCAGAAACGAATCCTCCAATATCTCCATTCCGGCGCATCATTTATCACCGACTCCACTCTCTCGTCATCTTCCGGGAAAACGGTAGAAAACCGCCTCATCCAGAAATTCTCGCCATCCTCCATTATCAGCGACCCCGATAAACTCGTTATGATGCCAAAAGAAGATGTCCGGGTCCAGAATCTCAACCCCAATGTCATCGCAACGCCGTCTATTATTCACGAATACGCAAAAGGTGTGATAAACCCATTAGAGCGCCGCACAATTAAGCGCATTGTGAGTATAGACACGCTGTTTCGCACCGATCACGGGACAACATCATCCGCCGATTATATCTGGAATCTGCCGACCCCCATCAACAACGTGCTTTCAATGAAAATCGTATCTATGGAGTTCCCGAACATCATCAAAATGTTTTCAAGTAGCCGGAAAAACAGTATTTTCACAGTCCATCTTTATAATGTCCCGCAACGATATACAGAGAGCGGAACGACCAAAACGGTCTTCGTGAATCATACCGAGACAATTCTCATCCCCGATGGATTTTATGTGTCCACCGATTTTGAGGCGATTATGAGTAATTATTTTATAAACGCGCTCGCACCTACAAAAGGCACCATCGTCGCGGACTTGAGTTCGGATAATATAACGTATCTACCGCGCGCTGCGACGATTGAAACGGCTGCGCCCGGCCAATTTGTCTATCAGGACGCAAGCACAAACCAACTGAAGTTCAACGGATTGAAATATCTTGTGCTTGAAGTAAGCGACCTTTCGTCCAAGACAATCATTCGCTCGAGAGAATCCACCGACACGATTCCGCCCATTCCAACGACGATAACAGAACCGAGTTATCGCGCATTCTACGGTTCTTATGCGACAAATCACGAATATTCGCCGAATTTCTGGTTCAAACTGGATTTCAACGTCCAAGAGGACAAATCATTTACGGAATATTATAGAGAAGGTGGTGTATTTGTGCGAAATATCACATACGAAACCCAAACCATAAACGGTGAATCCGTCCAAGTGATGGTCGACCCCGCGCCAAATGGCGCCGAATGCGCGACTGCGTCAACCGCGCGCACACATATGACCTCCAAGACGCTTCAATGTTTTCGCCCCAAATTAGACCCGCATACAGGTAAAGTAATGCGGACCAATACGAAGATGCGCCCACTCTATAAAAACGCGGGTTGGGCAATGGGATATTATAAGGATATCTATGAGGTGAAAACAGGTGTAGCGTTTATGACACGTTTAAACCCGAATGCAACATATGACCCGATTACGTATAATCGTTACGCTGAAAGCGAGTCGTCTTACGGTAGTTCGGTATCTCAATACTTTTTCCTGGAATTGGATGATTATAATCGGAATTTTACGACGAATACGATTATCGCGGAAACGGGGGGTGGAACACATTTAGGAAATAATATTATTGCGCGGATTCCGATCACTTCGCCTGCGCTGAATATTAACCATACAAGTCCGAGCGATTTGATATTTAAGCAACGCGATTATTTTGGACCGGTCAAAATAGAAAAATTACACCTACGTTTAGTGGACCGATATGGAGAAACTTTAGACATCCAAAACAACGATTATTCGGTGGCGATTGAATTGACAACAACGTACTAATAAAAATACGAATGTTGATAAAAATAATATATTTAGTATTATTATAAAAAGAAAAATGGTGAACTTTACCCTTTCCGCTCTTAACCAAGAGTTTACTCTCGGTGTCTCCGGTGAGCTCGCCGGCGAAGCTCCCTCTGTTCTCGATGTCAGCGCCGTCGCCATCTACAACATCAAGTTGTCTGATATGCAGGCCGTCTTCAAGTTCCAGTCCGACTCTTTT